>BNJU01003740.1_pt1 | contig 148743 bp, 153 predicted proteins | sample 8539281 | NCBI WGS metagenome assembly BNJU01 (sample SAMD00202456, study PRJDB9452) | human saliva metagenome | isolation source: human saliva | place: Japan | reverse complement strand
GAAGTTACGTATTGCTAGTATCCCATTCTTAGATAAATGTGTTATTTCTTTGTTCATCAGTCTTCCTGTTTGCTGTGTACTCTTTCGCTGACACATTTGCATATTGGTGTCCCATCATTTCATCTATTGCTTGGAAGAATAGATTTCTTCATTCTTTCCTATTCCATTTAATTTTTGGAATACTTGGTTTTCTTTTGTTCCTATTCCTTCATCTCCATATCTTTGTTCTAATCCATCTAGAAATTATATGGTCTTTACTATCCACTGGTGTTGATTGATTTCCTGCCCAATGTGTATAAGGATCTTAGCTAAATAAGCTTTTTGCATAGTTCCATCAGTCTGATTTTGTGTAACAGTTGACATCCAAGTTAATGAACCTGCATAAATATTCCATTTCTTTGTTTGTGGATTTTTCTTTTATCATTTCATTATATGGAGCTAATACTTTTTATTTCAACTTCTATAGCTCTTACTTGTTGTATTTTGAGCTGCTTCGATTACCCATTATTAAGTCAGCTGTTTTTAAACCAGTTAATGCACTTAAACCATTGATAGGAGTTGTAAATCTTTTTATTAGATGTATCTATATACATACCAATTTTGATAATTCCATATCTCTATATTCTTCAGCAGTTGTTGTTGATAATGTTGGTACTACTGGTTTTCCATTTACTTTTATAGTTCAACAGTTGAACCAGCGGCACATCTATTTGAACTCCACCCATTCCTTTCTCTAAAGTCTTGTGCTCCTGAAGTCTGTATAACTGTAGAATTATTAGTATCAGTAACTCCGATTAATATTGAAAGTTCCATAGTTCTTAAATTATACCGGATTTGCTCAGCTGCATTTTCCTTTAGATAAAATTCTACGCATCTTCTGCTGTCAATTCTATTTTCCCCAGTTTTCTGTTGTAGAACCATTTTTACTACTACTCCAACTACTTTACTTAAACCAGTACCAGTGAGATCTGGATTGTACCATAGTTATATCCATAAGCTCAGTGTCAGATACACTTACCAGTGATATTACTTGCACCTAAGTTTATTGTTGCTGTTGAACCGCTGTACCATATATATACTTTGGTTCCTGCTTCTGTTCCATACATACCTATACTATATTGTCCATTTACATTAATTGTTGCCCTCATTACCACTGTTCCAGTATATGCTTTTCGCTGGATTACCATCACCATTAAATCCGGCTGCCCTATCCCTGCATATCTATCTTCCAACAATTGGTAGGATGTTTATAAAGCTCCTACTGTTACTGATCTTCCAGCTAAGTTTGTTGCTCTTCTCCATAAGTACTATAGATTCCAACATTTCCTGGTCCTGTTCCAAAGTTTATATCGGCATTATTTGTTACTGTTCCTGCTGAATATAGACCATAGTTATATGATCTGTTGATGTTAATACTGTATTGTTGTTGCTGATCCTGACTTGTCACTAGAGTATATAAGTTCCATCATTTCCTAATGTTTTGACTTGCAACATTACTATTTATAGTGTTTCCTTTTCCTTCATTTAAGAAACGAAATGAACTATCCCTATTGTCATAGTGCTTCCTGCACTTGCAGTTACTGTTGTCAGCACCCTTTGTGAAATACTCCAACAGCCTTATTAGCTCCAGTATTTATTTACTTGTTGAATCTAAAGTAACATTTCACCTTCACTGTATAGTCCTGTTCCTACATTACCAACAGTTATCTTCCTTTTTGTAATATTTCTTTTTCCAAAAGATACCAACAAATTTTCTCCAACAGTTACTACTCCTGTATTTGTTTCTTATCTCCAACTGTGTTAGTATTCCTACACTAGGTTTGAAAGATGTCCAATGGTTGTAAAGTTATGTCACTTGTATTTTTCTATTTCAGCTCCATTTGATATTATTCCATAACCTTTATCTCCTGTTATTTTTTCATTATTAGTTAGTTTTTCATCCACCAGCTGTATAAACACCTATAAGTCCAGCAGTTGTTCCAACAGTATCTGTTAGTTTTACATTTGTTCCATTTACAATATTGGCTCCTGTTCCACCTTCATAGAACAAGCCTACTCCTGTTCAACAGTTGAACCACTATATTTTTAATTCAAGTGTATTTGAACCAGAAGATAAACTACTTCCATCATTTTAATGAATACTCCTGTTCCACCATCTTTTAACTTCCATTCCATAATTTGAACTTATAGTTACGGTGATTTCTTTCACATAGAACTCCTATACCTTTTTACCCACAACTATATCTGAACTCCTGTTCCCTTGAGATAACTGTTGCTCTTAGAAACTATACCTACTGCTTCATCTCCTGTTAAGAGTTTAATTTACCACTGTTAGTTATACTTCCATTTTGCTGCACTTAGTTTTAGATGAACTTCCATTGTATCTCATATAATCCAACAGATTTATTTCCATTAACAGTTACTTTGACCTTTATTTATTATTTCAAATGTCTTATCAGCCAATGTTAATGTCATTACTAATCTTTCTATCTGTTCCATAAGTTTGTAATGTGTCTGCTGATGTAAATGCAGCCATTCCAACACCTTGTGTAGTAATATTTATTTTACCTGTTGTCATCATTTGTTAATGTACTTCCATTTATTCCATAACACCTATTCCATTTCAACATTGATTATATTTATTATTATGTATTTGTCCATAACTAATATTAAGACCTATTGCTCCTGTTGCTAAAGTTCCACCTTTAATATCAACAGTTCCATTATTTATATATTGAGTCTCTATGTTATTTCCATCAGCATTTGCAGAGTCATTAGATCATTGCTAAACCTTTTCCTACTGTTGAACTAACAGTTTTACCAGCATTTATAGTAACAACTTCTCTTGATAACCCTACTTTTATTAAAAGTCATCTGATGTGTATCTACTACATCAATATCTGAATCTATATCAAATTGTCCATTGATGTAGTAAATCTTTCATATGAATGATTTATTATCATTAAAAGCAGCTACTTTCATAGCAGTTTAGACCAAGTTTTGCTATTGTTGTTCCATCCCATATTTTATGTATTCCATTATTTGAAGCTAGAACTACATTATCTCCTGTAAGATTTACAGTTACATTAGACATTCCTGTTATATTTTGCTGTTCCTGTTATTCCTGGTGAGCTGAACTTTCTGCTGCATAATCATCAGCAGTTCCTGGAATTATATACCATGTGATATATTTATTGCTGTAGTTCTGTAAAATTAATACGTGAACTAGAATCAGCATTGATCGGAGTTGATGAATCATGGATCTTTTGCTTCATTTTTCTGGGTGAGTTATTGTTCTCCTCCAAAATTAACTCTTCCTCCATTTGTTGCAACTAATGCTCCTGATTTACCAGTTCTAGTGTATTAGCACTTCCATTTAAATTAGCTACTGCATTTTGCACCTGAAGCCATTGCACCTATACCATATGTCAGCATTTCCTGTAACATTTGCTGTTCCATTTGCTCAGCATAAGCCTCTATATTATATAAATAAGGTTTTGTTGCATCATCTTTGTGCAGCTGCTCCATCTTTTGCAACAATCTCTCCTTTAGCATTTACAACACCATTATTTTGTGCTAATGCTGCCTATTGAACTATATCCTAATGCTGTCACTTTCTTTTTCAGCATTTACATACTCACCCTCATCTCCTATTAAAGCTACTGATCTGTTTTAGCTTTATATAGAAGAATCTAATTTGCTCTTCCTGTCATCATACAGGTTTATATAAATTAATTATACTTGATTTACCTCTAAACGTTGCCCTACTAGAGCATATCTGTACTGTGATTCCATACTCCAGTTGAATAAGCTATAACTGTTCCTGTTGCTGCTTGGTTTGCCGTATCATCATAAGAACTTGTTACATCTGTTGCCATCTCTTTATTTCTGTTTGGGCTGCTACTGCTGTTCCTATTTCTTTTATATGATTCAGTCCTAAGTTTTTATCTGCTTTATCAGGTCTTTTCAACATCATTACAGTCCCTCTAGCGGCACCATTATACTATCAGCTGCATTTTTCCATAAAAATATATTTTGGTTGCTCCTGTTTCAAGGTTATGTATTTTATCTAAATTATAATTTAGTTGTCCTTTTGAAACATGTCTGTTAATCTAGTAGCTCCATCGGCGTGTCTGCCCTTGCCTGTCTTTGTCTAGCCGTCATCTTCAGGAGTATCCTTCTCTTTGTCCTGATTTTGAATAAACTCCAACATTATTTTCTGAAAGAGTGGTTTCCCCCTTATGCATTCTCACTTCTTCAATCTTGATAAATTCCTATTACACTCTTTGCTAATCATCTCCAGTAAAATTGCATCAGATCATAAGGTAAATTATTTCCTGATGTAAACATTTTTATATCTGTCACTAAAATATAATACACATTACTATTTCCATTAATATTAATTTCCATCTGTTCCTAATTTCATAAAAGGTGTCATAGCTGTTGATGCATTATTTGTAACATCTCCACTATTTTTAAGATTTTGAAAATTTGGTGAATATCCATTCAAGATAAACCATATTTCCATTCCCATTTAAGTTATAATCACCTGTATTTAATTTAAAGAACCTTGTACTCCATTATACTATAAACATAGTTTCCACCGCATTTATATTGACTTTTAATTTCCATGCTATCCTCCTCTTTTGATTATATGATTGATAATCAGCATTATCTACACCTATTAGTATAATATGAACCTGAAGATAACCAAAAATATACTATTATTAGATTTTCAACAGTTACTTCTGAATTACTTATATTATATTTCCACTATGCCAAGTTTCAGCTGCTATAAATGTTGAATATCCATGTAATCTGCCTTTAACATCTGGCATCTCCATCCCAAACAGTATGTATTGCTGAGTTCTCATAGGAGACCAATCTGGATCTCCAGCAACATGAAGTGTTGCATTACTTAACGTCCATTTTTCAATGTGATCTCTTGAGCCTATCTATTTGCATTTGCATAAAATCAAATTGAAATTTTCTAGCTTAACTGATCTAAAAGTATTTCACTACGATACCAAACTGCATCATTATCTAAACTATTATTCTGGTTTAACCTGAATAGAGTTAAACCCTTTTCCATCTTGATTTTGTAATTAGCTTGTCCCAGAGTATTTGTAATATTATGCCCATCAAATTTAAATTCAACTGTTGGATTAACATTTATTGTTGGGCTTTATCAGGTGCTTGTATAGCATCTGGTGTCTTTATATCCAATGATGGTGGCAATAAATTAGGACATTTAATGCTTGTAACACTGGTGCTGAAACATTTTACAGTAGAGCTGCTACAGGATCTCTATATACATCTTTTGTCTAATTGGTGTATCGACATTCATTACTGTTAAAGGTTCTTGTTTTGGTGTTGTGCTTGCAATACTGTATCCTGAACTAATCATTTAGATGTTGTTGTAGCTGAAATGGATTGGTTGGCTAGGTACAATCCATAGTTTGACTTTCAAGAAGTATATCTTCAAAAGAATCTGCACTTCTTTTTAAATACACCTTCATAAGGATTTTCTTTTTATCTCCCCACCTTTATGTTCCTCCAGTTACATAAAATCCATTCATTCCAAACTGCCATGAACTCCATGGAAGATTTCACCACATGACTTCCTGTTCCATCAATTGTACGTTCAAGACTTGATGTCTTCATCAGCTTATTATTTTCTGCTTGGCTTCCCTAAACAGTTTTTCATATCTGTGATAGACGTCTGTAAACCTTTCTTGCTGTCTTGCTATTTTCTTATTAGCTGTAAGAGATATCGAACCTGTTACCAGGAACGAAACAGCAATGTTACGCGTTGTACTTATACCTTACACCTCTTTGCAAAGGATCTAATTTTTCAATTCTCTTCAAATTATTATTCATTATTGCCTATTTCTTAACTTCTGTACTTTTCATTTACTCTTTTCTTAAAACTTCTTCTTTGCTAAAATTTCTTTCCAATTTAATACCTTAACAATCTTTCTTATATATTTTTGGTTACTGAACTTTTTTATTTTTTCAGTACATCTCGACATATAATCATCATAACATACCATATCATTGTGTCATCACGATTAAAGCTGCTGTCTTTAATGTAGCTATTTCTTTCTATTTTCTAAGAATTATTTTAGAGTTATAATGAATATAAAGATTATGTCAATTTTATTTTGTTATGCATCTAAAATAAGTTCTATTTTTTCTTTTGACTAAAAAACTTATTCTGTAAGATTTTTATTTCCCTAATTTAAAGTATTTTCTTTTTCATATATATTTCTATAAATAACCATTAAAACTATCATCATGCATTCACAGTAATTGCACCCACGTTGCAAATCCATTATCTTGAAAAGGAAGAAGAATATTCATTCCATAAATCCAAAATCATATCTGGTACTGTAATCAGTATAGCTGGGTAGCCAGAAATTCCCATTGTTATATTCATATTATTCCTCAATATAGGAAGAATAAGTTTCCCCTCGTTGTTTGTTCTTCAACACAGTTTCTCTATCTTGTCATGTTCACTGGATTGCTAGAAACGGACGTATTTATAAAGGCTTTCTATGCTTTACCTATTAGCTAAATGTTATAAGAAATTTGTTTATTTCAATTTTCGATTTGGGCTGTCTTCAAAAATTGCACACTGTAAACCATATTTATGAATTATTTAGAATTTCACAATGCAAAACTGGTCGATGAAAAGTCAACAACCCGATTTTTCAGGGTGTATTTGGACTTTTCTTTATGAATGAGACTGTTTGTATAAGGAAATTTAAAATGAATAAATATGTTTTTGTATTTTTATTTTGAGACAGCCCCATTTTTCTTTTCTAAATAAAACTTTTTATCATAATTCCATTTTATCTTCTTAACTTTTTCTAATTTCAAGCTTCCTGTTATTTTAAAACATCTACCTAAAACAATGTCTGCTGATTTGTTGTTGATAATTCAGGTATCTACATATGTTTTCAGCAAGTCCATTACTGTTTTATTTAATTTGTTCTTTTACAAGATCCTCCATTGACAGGAATTCCTCCTTTTTCTTTCATTTACAACATTAACCGCAACTGATTCACCAAGTCCGTCCATTTCACCAACGGCATTCTTATCTTCCATCTTCAATAGTGAAGGAAGTGGCCTGATTTATAACATTCATCTGCATAAGCTCAATATTTCTATAATGCATTTCAATCAGATTTCATAGAACAGTTCCTGTTTTTCCTTTGCATTGCTGCTCTTTGCATCAAGCTCCTTTTTGACCTTTTCAGTTCATCCATATTGGTATTAATACGGCTGTCATTTAAAATCAGCGGCCTTCTGTTTAAAAACGTATAAAATTCAAGCGGTAATAAACTTTAAAATAAGCTATTCTCATTAAGCCATCATAACGTAAGCAACAGCGTGACCTTTTAGAACATATATTTTATTTTTCACACGAATCAATATACCACTGTTTTACCTTTATGTTTTTTCATTATTTCTGAAATTCCTTTTCCATTTTTCAGGATTTTTTCAGGCTGACCTTTCTGACAAATTCATTATCGTAAAGGCAACCGATTTATCAAGCCCGTTATCAATCAGATAGTTCATAATATCATCACGGACTGTTATTATTTCACTTAAGGTAGCACCCCTGTCTTACATATTCCCAGCATTATTCGTTTCACACATCAGTTCCATGGGAAAGTCCTGATATTCCCCCACAAGTTCCGCAAATGTTTTAGGTTTTGTATCCATAAGCATTTCCTCCGAAAGTTTTTACAAACGTTCCAAATTAGGTATCCCTGACGAACCTTGTTTTTAGAATCAATATCCGCAGGTTCCACACCAAGAGCTCTGTTCCGCTGAACAGGCTCATAACCTTTCTCAACATCAAGAGGAATACTGCAACATCCACTCCTGTCAAACTCTGAAGTATTCTCAATGTAGTCGGATCATCATGTCCAAGCATATCAAGCCTTACAAGCTGCTCCACCCATTACGTGATAATCAGCAGCTGTTTTGACCTCGGCATTCACATCACTTCCTGGGTCGGTCCTGAACAGGCTGGTGAAACCCATATGGATCTCTGTCACTTGGCACAACCATCATTCCTCCCGGATGCTACCGGTTGTTTTTCTCGCCCTTCACATCCTTTTGCAGTAATTTTTGTAAGTTCAGCTTTTCTTACTTATTTCCGGACTTCTTCTATTTCCTCAAAATATTTTCTCACATTATCCAAAAGCATTTTTCAGCTAATGTTGCAATTGTTCCTGCCCTGAACACTTTATCAGACCCTGAACAGTTCCTTCAGTATAATTATGTATTTCCTCTCCGATATTCTCCCTGAAAGTTCAAATCTATATCCGGCAGTAATTTTATCTCCATTAACCCATAAATACTAAAATGGTATCGCATGACTGTCTTTTATATATTTTGTTCCATTATCCAGGACATGCTGGCCTTATCAGGCAGATCAGGTCCACTTCCTTCAAATTCCATAACTAGTATGTTTACAGTTAGGACATCTATAATGTGGATAAAGACCGTTAACTTCCGTTATTCTATAAGATACGCCACAATCGACGAACCTACTGATCCCTTTGATCCCACTAAATATCCATTATCAAGAGACCCTTAACAAGCTTTTATTATAAGGTAAAGAACCGCAAACCATTTCCAATTATTGAGTTCAGCTCTTTTCTATTCTTTCCTCTCAGATGTTCAGGGAACATTTTCGCACAGTTCATGAAGCTCTCTGTGCATAAGTCATCCGCCTTACTCTCTTCAGCCCTCTATTTTATGGAGGATAGAATCCTGTAGGTATAGGTCTTACTTTTTCTATCATATCACGTCTCATGCGATGGCATTTTCCACAACAACCTCATACGCCAGCCTTGTCTTCACTCAAACTATGAAAAATTCTTCCAGCATTTCCTTCAGTTGTCTCTTGAAAAATAGCCTTTCATCAAGAGAAACATACGCCGACCCATCTCCGCTTCCTAAAATACACAATTACGGCCAACCGCTTCTCCTTTCTTCCAGATAATGGGCATCCCTGCTGTCAAACTACTATTTTCCCCAGTTTTTACTTCAAGATTGTAGAAATAATTTTATCTCATCTCTACAATTTTATCGGAAGACTTCTCTAATACTCCTGTTCCTCTCAGATCACACATAATTTGTTGCGTGGGATGTATTTCAATATAGTCATAAAATTTTGCCCTTCGCTCACATCTTCCAAATCCGATCCATCGTATAAACATATTTCGCAAGCTCCACCGTTATCTCCAGCACAGCCGATGCCGAACTCCAATTAGAAGATTTTCTCCTCATTTAGCAGCGATTTAGGTATCCTTGGCTTTTCTGTTTCAAAAAATTCTATTTGGCTTCTAGATATAAGCTTATAAAGATCCTTAATCCTGCCTGATTTTTCACAAGAATCATTGTGTTCAAAGTTTCGCATTCTGTATATTTGTCTCCAGTTCTCTGCTTATTCTGTAAGTTTTAATATTCCCCCGCCTTGCTAACCACATATTTAAAAATTCTGAAATATTTCAGCAGTTGCTTTTGCATCATCCACTGCCCTGTGGTGGATTTACTATGGGAACATTAAAATAGTTAGCTACATTCTTAAGTCCAAATTTTTCTGATCAGGCAGCAGAACTCTTGCCCAGTGCAATGTATTTCATCAACACTTGGGAATATTCCAGCCCTTGATTTTAGCCTTCTGATTAATAAATCCCACATCGTAAACTGCAGTAACAACTGTTGTATCCTTACAGGCTCCAAAATTCAGGCAATACCTTCAATATTGTCAGCATCCTTCACCATGTCATTTGTAATATTTGTAAGCCTTGTAATTCTTCCAGGAATATTCTCCAGGATTTACAAACACAGAAAATCCATCTATTATTTCTTTCCTTTTAATTTAATCGTCTTTAAATTTCAATTATTTTGTCATTATATGGGTCAAGTCCCGTCGTTTCTATATCGAATGCCAACATAAACTCTTCTTCTATCAGTTTATCTTGACGGCCTCATATCACATCCCTGGTCAACCATCACTGCAACATAGGCTTCCAATTCAAACATTCTTGAAATCATCATTTGATCTCAAAGTGTGCTGCACCACCCAAACCAGAACTGCACCAAGCCCACGGGACCCCAAACCCTGTCCTCTTTGCTCAGTTCTTTGCAGAACCACTCCCGTCCATTCTGACCGACATTTGTATGGGCATGAAGTTCCATTCTTCATCATCTTCTAGCTTCAGCATTTTAGGCTCTATCTTGTCATTTTCTTTATTTATGTAGTATCTCTATTAAATCTGTCTGCTCAAGTCTTCCAATTAATTCTCTCACCAGTCATTCAGACCTATTTTATGATCTTCGGATTTCTTAAGAAAAACCACATCCCATAGAATCTGCACATAATCGGTAATTATAAAGTCACACATTTGTGGCTTCCATTTTGCTCCCTGAACATCCATGTGGAAATATGCCCCAAGAGCTATCCCTCATTCAGGTCTGCTCGTCGTCAACTGAAATCACTTGCCTTCTGTCAGACACTTCTTCCGTAATCACTGTGTACGGTATTTCTTATTTCCATTCCATTTTTTCCTTGTTTCTTCCTTTTGAGGTTCAAATACAGGCAGTTCTTCCACCTCACAGTCAGATTTTTCTTCTTCTTCAATCATTTTATAGAATTTTTCTGTAATCAAAATTTGTAAATCCCAGACTGAAATCTCTTCCCCTGTAGCATTGCAGGCTTCTGTCCTCAAACCCCAGTATACTGTAGAACCTTCCGTGCCCTTACAAGATGTCCGACGGAAGTTTCTATGAAAACATTATCTCCACACATCCACCTCCATAATCAAGTGTAACATTAACTGATGTCTCTCAGTAACTTCAGACCTATAATTATCAATAATGAATTCAGAAATTGCAATATCTTTTTTCAAGTATTTCAGGTTCAACAGTTATTTTATGTTGCTGAAGAGCTGTACCAAGACTCTTTGTATAGAATAAAGTTTACGCAAATCTGCCAGTTCTTCATTTGCGTGTTATAGTCATTTACTTTAACATGTATTCACTTCGTCTTTTTGAAAACAGATTTATATGCTCTATCTTGAAACTTTCATATCACACTTTTGCAAAATCCATTTGACGGCTTTAATTTTAAATACTTTGGCTGACATCTCCATCACACTTTGCTTTCTAGTTTTTATTTTATAATTTTATTTTTATATTATACAATATCCAAAAAATTATTACAAAAAGTTTCGTTAGAATTTATTTTATCTCTATAATACATATGAGGGTTATTAAAAAACACCGCCAATATAACATTGACTTGGTACCTTTCCATATTTTACTTAACTCTTAAATCAAAACCATATCTTAATCAGAAACCTTCTTCTTGAACAAAGAGTCATTAGCAAATCGCTCCAAACCAATCCTCCCATGTTACCTCCCTTAGCATCACAACCTGCATCCACTGTCACTCCAACCCTTGCATTGTCAACCCAATATCCAGGCTTCAAATTCCCACCATTCTTCTGTCTCTTTCTTTTCAAGGCTATACCATCCTGCTGAAGTATAGCCTCCACTTCTGTACCTGATTTCTGTTCTTGAATTTCCAAGTTCATTTTCATATGCAGCTGACAGTCCTACTGATAACTGTGTTCTATTGCAAGAGGCTGCACATACTTAAATCTAATTCTACCCGGTTTTACTGAGAAATAGTCATTTCCAGCTACTTCAAGACGCATTTCTCCAGATTTTTCTTTTATATCTGTAAATCTTCCATATTCCATTTCAGCATTCCATATGGTCTAAGATGTTCTCTCGCTCATTCTTATCATAACCCAGTTCATATTTTTCAATGCCGCTCCATACGAATAAGTACCTTTTTGCTCCAACACATCATCAACTACCCAGAATTCTATGGTTACTATGATTTATTCCACCAAATATATCCCCTGATATAGTCCATCTTAAGTTTCCATTATGGCTCCTAGCGGTGACATTGTTTTGAATATTCCCAATTTTTAGCATTGTCTGGTCTCTTTGAGCCTCCCAAATCCTTAAATTTGAATCTGTTAGTAACTGCTCCTGCATACCATCCACTTGAATGTCCTAATTTTACTGTTTCATCTTTCAGAATATATGCAACTCCATAGGCATTGCTTTCTATAATCGTGTATTCCCTGCAGTATTTGTGTTGTATTCATCTTCATTCCAAATACTTTTATTTTATTGTTCTGTTTAGAAGATTTCTCCATTCATTTTTAAATATCTGAATTCTTTATCTAAAGAATCTCCTGTTTCATAGATTCTCTGTTGAGTATTTGCATACTGGTGTCCCTTCATTTCATCAACTGCCTGTGCAACATGCTAGTTTCCAAGTTCATTGCTTTCTTATCATAAATAGCTTTCTCCGGAAAACCCTTTGTTCTGTAATTTTCTACACCATATCTTTCTTCTAATCCGCTCACAATAAAATTATATAGAATCTGTATCTTTTGCAAAAGGAAGTTATGCGTGGCTTTTCAGGAAAGATATACACTTTTCAGTTCACTAGCAAGTAACTCGGGATCCTGAGTTGCAGTTGCTATCCAGCTCAAACTTCCTGAATATACTATGCCACTTCACTGTTGACTAGTAGCATTTACCTGACGACTGCCGTATCAGTGCAAGTCAAATTATATATTCCCAGCAAAACATCCCTTTGAATTTGCATATTTCTTTGATGTCTCCTGCACCAAATATATAGGTTAACCTCAGTCTCACTTCAACAAGCCGAAGATCCAAAATCGCCAATAGGACTTTGCATAGCCCATGACACTCCAGCACCAACACATATCTCCTAGGGCCTCGCTACCTCCACCATTATTTTCTCACTGACATTTCTTCATCGGTCGATCTATCAGCGAAGCCCCACTGTAAGTCTTATAGTTTGCTGGAAGCAGATGGATATTTGCACCCAATGTTACAGGAGTTGGCTGATTGATCCTTATCTCTAATCACTGAAGCAGAAGGTGCTCCAGGACAAGTGCAGCTTAAATTTATTCCTTTCTTTACGCTTTCTTTTGAAGTATCAGACCCTGCAGAAACATAGATTTCTTTTCAGAGTTTTCTGTTCCACTTCCTGCAGAAATACTTCCTCCATTTTCTTCCACTCTTGAATTTTCTTTCCCACATATACTCCTATTCCATCTTCTAGAATTACATCACTGTTCCATAGTTCTTTATAACTCCATTATTTAATGGCTACACTCCTATTATTGAATCTCCGTTGTTTGTCCGGCAGTAGTCTGAATATTTCCGTAATTTCCTTCTCCGACAGCATAGTCATCTATGTGCACATCTCCAACAGACTCCAACCCAAAGGTTAATATCTCCTCGATTTCATCGCCTTGGAAACCTGCACCCACGCTCGCATACATCTCCAACTCCAGTCATCAATTACATTACAGCTCCAGTATTTTCTATAGGCAGAAGCTCCATTTTTGCTCCCATTCCTATTGAAATATGCATTGCTCGCCGTGTCGATTTTCCAATGCAGTTATAGAGAGCCTGTGAATTTATGGCATTTCCCATACTTCCATCTGCATGACATATTCCCACGTTTCCTTCGATGTCATTTTCTGAAAATCAATATCCACTGTTAACAACATTTGCAGCTGAATATATTCCAAAAATCTCTCTTCCCGCAGAACCTGCTATGAAGTTATATTTGAAGCATTAATTATATTGCTGTTTGTCGCTGAACAAATATATGCAGAATTTCATCTCCCAAGACATATTTGCTATATTATCTATTATTGTGTTTCCAGGTGCTGATGTAGCCTGAACCATCGTTCTACAGATCCATTTCCTATCACCATATTTGCGGCATTTCGTGTCAGGGTCATGATTAGTTCCAGTCATACATACCCGTCTAAGTTATTATTACTCACTTTTATAGTTCCTGAATTTACATTTATGTTCTTTCCATGAGTACTCCTACACCAGAATCTCCTACACTGTAATACATTCCACTCATTTTCTACTCTCATATCCATATATTCCATGTACTTTTGCTGTTTCCAATTCTTTCTGAACCTGAAGCTGTTTTACTTTATTATTTTCACCATTTGTATATATATTCCAACATTTTACGTCATTATTTTATAGAGGCTGAACCTATCAGAAAATTCGGTTGTTTCCATTATTTTCTATAACATATCCGGTATTTCCTGTGTCTTTTAAGGCGTATTATTCCTCAGTGCTTTTGTCTCCAGCCATAGTTATCGTTCCCTGTATTGTTTACAAGTGTAGTTCCAGCCGCCAAAATACTTCCAGGTGTCGAGACATTGCACTGCGCACTTTCTCAGTGCTTGATGTTGTTATAGTTCCAATCATTTCTGCAGTACTTCCCGAAGAAGCTGTCGTCGACGAGACACTTTTCAAAAGAACACGCAGCATTTCCTGTCCCATCCAGATTTCATCGAACCCTCTCATTTGATTACATCAAAGTGAAATTTGCTGTCCAGAAAGCGCAGCAGCTGTTCCACAAGCGTAATATTTCCTCCATTTATACTATTTTCTCCATTTTCTTCAGCAATATTCCATGGAACTCTGCTCCCTGCAAGATCGACATCTCCCGCCGTCTCCACTTCCACCAACGTCACACAACCTTTACTGAATCCCTTTATCTTTTCGCTATCAGCCGTCCCGCCGCTGTCCAGATAGCATTTCTCACTAATCATCGACGAACCTGAAACCGTTGATTGAGGAAGCCGACTTGTCAGACTCACCAGCACCATCCAAACTCACAGGTGCATCCACCTCAAGCCCACTCTGAACACACACGCAAATGTTTTACAATCTGAACCCGTTATCACAGGGTCTCTGTAAGTCCACTCTGAGCTCCGGCAGCTGTATTACTCAAATCTATACATACTGAAGCTAAACGAACAATCTGGAACTGTTTCTGCTATTTAAATTGCATTGGTACCCAAAGTTCCTCCAAAGTTTGTATTGAAGCACTTTTGATATCTCCTGCAAGGAATGAACCATAAGATATTGAATTATTATACCTGACACACCCTCCAGCAGACGAAAGTGCTCCGGAATATATAGTAAAATGTCACCTACCTATTTGCCGCATCTGTTCCACCTTGAACAACTGCATTTAATCGTACCATTTGCAGGCAAGAACTCTCCTGTTCCTGTATTTCCATTATAAAATAACAGTGACTCTGCTTCCAGTTGTTAGTATGACAGTGGTCTGAAGCTATTTCGTTAATGTCTCTACTATTATCTGAACAGAAGCTCACAGCAACCATCCGATGCATCACAGTAGAACTTTCCCATTTTTAAAGTCCCATTTCGAATATACTCCAAGAGGATTTATCTCCATTTACACTACAGTGTAAGCGTTCCTCCTGTACTGCTCAACTGTCAGATCCCCGTTCCAGTAACAATTCCGCATGTTCCTGGCGAGTAGCAGTATTTCCTCCTGGACACAGTTATGAACCCGTCTTGTTATTTTCCTCAGATATCGAAGTCATAAGCCCCATAGAACCGTCGAAAGTAGCAGAGCATACTCACCTTTTATTTTCTCCTTCACCTTGTTCCATGCACATGTTTCATTCCAATATTTTCCTGCAGTACATATTACTTCTTCCTGCATTATCATTTCTATAACTTCTTTGGCATTATCTGTAAAAGTCCTACATTGCGTTTCCTCCTGTACTTGCTATATCTATTTTTATCATTTTAAGCACAGGTATTGAAAGTTCCTGGTCTTATTTGCACGTAGTCCAACTGTTTTGTCCCACTCTTCCAATGCTTGTCATCGTTCCTTTATTTGTTCCTCCTCGATACTTTTCCTGAGCATATTCCGACGAATCTTTTCTTTTATTGTTATTGCACCTGTTGGCAACATTTTCGCAAGAACAGCATTTCCACGAGACCCACTCCAGTCATTTTGCTTTTTACAGCAATCGGAAGCGTCATTATTAACATTTATTGTACCATCATTTTAAATCTCTTGTATTCTCGCTTAATCCATCTATCGTTTCCATATGCTCCAAATGCTATACCGTAACTTCCTTGTCCTCCAAGAGTTATAGTGTTCCTCCTGCACTATTTAAAGTGCTTTTATAATCGACGTCATTATAAAAACTCCGCTTGGATAAGTTGCTCTGATCCCATTTTCTGTTGATGGTACCGTTTTCTATTTACAATATTTATTCCAGTAGATTCATTTCCGGCAAGATTTTATTTTCCTCTGTTTCTCAAAACGTCTGCATACTTCTCTGTAGCATTTTATTGTTCCGAGTCACTGTATCCCAGCTGTTTGTTACCAAGACCGTTATCACCTTCCATTTATAGTAGAAAATATACCCTCACCAATGGATTTCCTGTATCTCCAATCCTCCAGTAGTTTCATTATAAAGATTTATAGCAATTTTATTTACAATATCTGTTTTCTTGAACATCTGCACGTCCCCAGTCCTCCCGTATCTACTACACCTGCTCTAACTCCATTTCTTTTTATATTTAAAGTAAGTCCTGGACCTATCTTTGTAGGTTTTTGTAGTACCTCCTGTTCCTGCAACCTATATCTATAAATGTTTCCGCTATTCTTGTAGTTGCACTTGGACTGTGTGTACTAGGATCATTCCTGATTTCTTGCAGGTGTCGTGTTATTACCTCATATGTTCCAGGAGTTGTTGCATTGCTATTTTTAAAACCTAGAGTATCCAATCCAGTAGAGTTCCATATTGCTGATAGTGATATTGCCGCAACATTAACTGCAGGTGGATTAACACCGGTATTTCAGGTTTTACAGGATTAAATTCCACTGTTTCAGGAACCTGAGGATTTGCTACAGACTTCTCATAGCTACCGTTACATCTATTTTTGAATGACCCTAGACGATGTATAGTTGCAAACACTTCCTATTTCACTTTAGGTTCATAAGTAGAAATAAGATCATGCAGTTGAATTATAATTTCCATTACTTGTATTTGGCAGTATATTTTGTTAAACTGGAAGTCATCCTCTGTTATACTTTATATTTTCAGTTTTTCCCTCCGTATCCTTTATAACGTCCTCCCCAGTTATTATAAAAATAGTTCACACCAAACTGCTATGAACCTCCATGGAGATTTTTACTACATGATCTCCTTGTTCCATAAGTTTTACCAACTCAAGATTTGCACCTTTTTATTAACTTATTATTTTCCTTTCTTGCTTCCTTAAATATATCCTTCATATCATCTATGGAAGTTACAAGCTGCTTTTTCTCACCATTTATTGAGTTATTTTCATCTGATTTTCCTATTGCCTGAGCTATACCGCCAGTCATAAGAAATGTAAAAAGCAGACTTTTGTATATTTTATTTTCTTTTGCTTCTTTTGATAAAAGATCTTAATCTCTTTTCTAAACTTCTCAAATTATTACTCATTTTGCTCTCCTTTTTGGGTATAATAAATCCTTTTGATAATAACTTTTCTTAGTTTTACTCAGTTTATTATATTAAAAGAGTTATATTATATTATTACATTATCTAAATTACAGAAAGTAAAGTTTTTAATCTTAAAAATATATATTTTTAACACTTCTATTTATCAGTAATCAGACATTCTTTCTTACGAAATTCTAAGGAAATTATACCAAATACAAAACGGAAAAATCAATATATTTTTGATATACATAAATTTGAATGAATTTTTAATATACATAAATCAGAATTCCTTCTAATCTACATATTTTCTAAAATTTCACATTCAGTCTGGTTTTTCTCTTCTAAAACCTTTTTAAACTTTCAATCACATCTCGCATCACATTCGATGTTTTCAAGGTATTTTAATAAATCGGATGTTTAATGAATATTGTTTTTTTCATTTGTATTTGGATGAGCTCATACGTTTTTCGCCTATTATTTCTTTATCTATATACACCTTTATGTCCTTCTTTATTATTCAGCAGACCAAATGGCGATACAGTTCCCTGGTGGCAGCATCATTTTTCATAAAGACTTTTTCAGATGCTATTTTTATCTGATTCGCAGAAACTATTTCCTTTGAATCTAAGCATATCCAGCCTTTTTACTGTCATCCATAATAGAAGATAAAACTCCGTCTTTTTTCTGTTTGTCAGAAACATAGTTTTTGTACGGACCCTTCTATCCCTTCAATGAATTTATCTGCAAGTTCTGTAGTTACTGCAGGTTCGTGCTCCACAAGTTCAAAAGGAATGTCAAGTTCATCCAGTTTTTCTTTTACCTTCAAAAACATATCCATTATTACATCCTCCTTATGATTTCTTATTACAGATTATTTTTCAAGCTCATTCTTTCAATAAATCTTCTGCTTTTTCAATTTCAGAACTGTCTATTGAAAGTCCTTTAGTAACAGTTGAATTTGGGCAAAGTTTCTTTATATCTCTTTACACTCTGTTCCAAGTCCACTTCCTCCGTTTGTACATATTGGCTTAATTGTTTTTCCTTCAAAACCGTATTCTTCCAGGAATGTAAAACAACCATTGGCATCTGTATTGCAATAATTAGGGTATGCCAGATAAATTGTGTCATATTTTTCAGGCTCCTGAAGATATTCGTCAAGTTTCAGGTCTTGATGTTATTATTGTAAAATCCTTTTCTGCTTTTTCAGCACATATTTTATAGTTATCAGAATATTCCACAGCTGTTTTATTTGAAAAACTTCGCTCCTGTCATTTCCTGTACTCTTTCCGCAACAATTTCTGTATTTCCTTTTTACTTCCCTTAATTTCTCCATCAAAATAATTTTTGTCCTCTTCTAGAATAAAAAGCTATTAAATCTGCCATTGATTGACCTCCAAAAATTTTATTTTTATAATTTTATTATTACTTATATATATTGTACCTTTTTTAAAGGACAAGTCTTAATAATATTTTTAATAAATCATTATATTTGCACACAGCAATAAAATTTTATTCAAGATATTTTACTTTTATCTAAAAATATGATATAATCAGATATATAATTACGAATGGAGGATTTTTATGGGAAGACATGGTACAATAGCAGGGCGTAAAGAAGCTCAGGATAAAAAAAGAGCCGCTTCTTTTACAAAACTTGTCAGACTTATAACTGTTGCTGCAAGAGGTGGAGATAATCCTGAATTTAACGTTGCCCTTAAACATGCAATTGAAAAAGCTAAAGCAATTAATATGCCTAACGATAATATTAACAGAGCTATAAAAAAAGGTGCAGGAACAGATGGTTCCAATGCTTTTGAAACATTAAACTACGAAGGATATGGACCAGGAGGAGTTGCAATAATTGTTGAAGCACTGACTGACACTAAAAATAGAACTGCCGCATCTGTAAAAACTGCTTTTGATAGAAATGGTGGAAACCTTGGTGTTTCAGGATCAGTTTCGTACATGTTTGGAAGAAAAGGTGAAATCATTATTGAGAAAACTGCTGATATTGATGAGGATGCATTAATGGAAGTTGCCCTTGAAGCAGGAATGGAAGATATGGAAACTTTAGAAGACAGTTTCTACATTACTACAGAAACTTCAAACTTCGACGCTGTTGCCGATGCTTTTAAGAGCGGCAGGATATACATTGCTTGAAGCTGATATTCAATACCTTCCATCTATTGAGGTGGAAACTCTTGAAGAAAACGATCTTCAAAAATTGGCAAAATTAATCGATGTTCTTGAAAATGACGACGATGTTCAGAAAGTTCATCATAATTTTGCAGGTGACCTTTAGTTCTAATAACCCATATTAGAATAAATTTAGCGAAATCAATTTATTTTAAAAAGTTTTCGCTATATTCCTCTTTCCTAATCACACATTATAGAGCTCTTACAACAATAAAAATGAGGGTTGAAAAGACCCATGACAGAAAAAGATATAATAAATATTTCTTCTGCTCATTTTTTCCAAATACCCTCATAAATAAATTCTATTTCTGTAAAATTATCTAATACTGTTGTTATATTCTCCCTACAAGTTCGTTAAACTGTTTAACTATATCAGGAGTTCCGTCTCATTTTCAAGGAAAAAGCTGTTACGCAGTATGCTCATCTACTGCTTTTTAGTTTCTATTCTTTCTATAAGAGATACAAGAGCCGCTCTTGAAGTCATTTGTTTCATCCAGGAATCTTTCAAAGCCATGAGTATCAGTAGCTCCTTCCATTTTTATCAGTTTTTTATCTCTTATAGAAGTTTGATAGTCAGCTGTTGCTTTAATTAATTTTTCCTGTAAAAGCTTTAAATTTAGATGCATCTCCAGCACTTGTAAAGTTAGCGCTGTTTAGCTTCTGAGCACCGATTTCAGCCAATACTTCTTCTGCAACATTCATAATTGTCATTCTGTTGTATGCTATCATTCTTTCCTTCTTTTGATACATTTTAGCTTCTGATTCTTTTTGTTCAGCAACTTTTTATCCATTGCGAGTTCTGAATGGAACAACTGCGCTTCGTATTTCTTTTTATGTTCCAGGAATCTAGTGTGGTATTCCTGTGCTTTTTATAATTATCACTTGTGTAGTCTTTTTCCGTCATAATACCCTTTCATATCCTGAGTAAGTGGCTGTCAATCTTTTCAAAATATTGAAGCAATGCATCCAAACTTTCTATCAAATCATCCCACTTTTGGTTTAGCTTTTGCTTTCAGCATTTGTTGAATAATTTGAGGAATTTGATAAAGATTAACATTTATACTTCCATCCGGTTTCTTTTAAACTGAGCTTCTTGATCCCGCATCTTCAGTAATCTCCTGCACTCTTTTCAAAACTCAGCAACTGATTATGAACTCCAACATAAAAATTGTATTTTTCAACTTCATTTACCTGTTTACCGCTTCCTTTATTATTTCCTAAATCTTTAAAAGGATTATGTTCCTCCCACATGATATTACTAATACTACATGTTAATATCACTAAAATTTTCTTCATGACTGTTCCTTCTTTCTTAATTTGTATTTATTATTTGTTTTACTAATAAATTTATAGGATTTATAAAATAATTTATACATAATCACTTTATATTTTTATATTCCATCCTCAAAAATTTTATTTTATTTTTATTTGTTTTTATATGTTATATTTTTCTTTGCATCCAGAAATCATTTGAACAGAAATATCCTTCTCACAATAATTAAATACCCTTCTCAATCTATCCTTCAATGTTTCAAGGTACTGCTTCCTGTAATTTTCACTCTTTCTGCATTTCCTATTTCACACTCCCAGACAGTTATGTCACTTATATCCATTTTCAAAAGCTCTCAACTTCCATATCCCTTTCCACATTTCTCCTGAACTTCTTCCTCCAGAATTCTTTCGTGTGTATGAGGAAATGTAGCTATTTTACAGTTTTCATGCTTATGCTAGAAACAACTGTTCACAAATATCGTTGTTTTATACTTTCAGGATGTAAATATCTGGGTGTTCTCGAAAGCAGGGGATACATATTAGAATGCATCTATAACCCATTTTAAACAGAGTTTTCTGATATAGACTTCCAAAGTTTTGTATTCTTTTGATTTTATTCTCGCCATATTCTGCTTTCTTGTGAGGACTTTCTTTTTCATATCTTAATTTCCTTATAAAATCTTACCTGTAAATTTCTAAATATTTTCTCCCATACTCTTTTACTTTTTATCTATATTTACACCTCAGTTCTTCCCTCCTCTGTCACTTCATCCTTATATTTTTCAAGGATAGGATCTATTTCTTCCTGCATGAAGTCTTCTGTCTGTTGAGGCAAATCCTGTGTAATTTGTTGAAACAAGACTCCTCCATGTCTTCCGCCTTAAGTCCCAGCCTTCCGTCCTTTATAATTCTATCAATTAATCTGTTAGATCTATTCAGCTTAATTTCCTTTTGTTTCCTGCATTGAAAGTCTCCTATCAATTATGAACTCCTGTCTGTCCATTCCTTTTCACAGATTCCATAATAATATTTTCTAGCTGCTACAAATGGAAGCTTTTGAATATTTGCTTCAATTACTTTCGGATAAACAACAACCCATCCATAATATTAAGCCACATAATCAGAATCAGCATCCACAGCTAAAATGCCTGAGGAATAGACAATCCCTTTACTTGCAGAATCATCCAGAGTTCTTTTTCAAACCACTGTAGTGTAAATACAAGTGCACCTGTCTCGTAGCTTGAAATCACATATTTTGCAAGAGAAGAAATTTCACTCTCATTGATTTCTTTTATATGCCATCGCACTTGAACCAATCTGATCTCTGTGTTCTTCCAGCCTTTCAGATGCTGTAAAAGTCTGGAAATCATTTGTAAACTTATGGGCTGACTGTGCAAAGATTTGAAAGCAGGTCTCGTCTGCATCAACCTTCTATCATAAGTCTGTCCTGAAACTCCTTGTTTTTGCTAAATCCTGCCTTTTCAGTAACCAGCAGTTTATCAGTTGTTTCACTTTTTCAAAATCTCCGTCAAAAGTTCCTTGAAAGCTTGCCTGTGTTCCTGTAGTACCTTTTACTCCCCTGAATCTCAGATTATCCAATCTAAATCTCAGTTCTTCAAAGTCAAGAAGTAATGAATGAAGCCATAAAGTCGCTCTTTTCCCACTGTTGTGTGTGCTGCCTGAAATGTGTAAACCCCAGCAGGAAGGGATGATATCCAAAGAAAAATTCCTTCATTCTTTTGACTAATGTAAGCAATTTTTCTAATAATAGAGTCCTTCTTTATCTGGATTAAGCTCTGTATTATCTCCTACATATGCACCTTTGTAGCTCCAAGATGCATTATCTGCATTTTCTAGCCTGTTCACCATATGTATGCACATGTCCATTACATCATGTCTAATCAAACTCTGCCGCAACTTCAAAAATCAACATCATCTCTGAGATTTTTAAGTTCTGCCATATCTCGTTCATCCGTAATAATAAAATGCCCGTCAAGTTCCTTCTCAGTTTCTGCAGAGGTCTATCCACAGCTGTCTCCATGTTCTAAACTTAAATTCCGGAGAAAACACACATGCAGCATTTCCGCTTTGAATATCTCTCTGCCAGTGGATTTGAATATATGTCCATATTTTCCTATTTGAAATCCTCCTATATTATTCTTCTTTTTGTTAGAAATAATTAAAATTGAGTTCACTTTTCGCTACTTCATTTGAAAATATTCATCTCTAGTTGAAACTAAGAACCAGCATTCTGCTATTTTTATTAATTATAATATTTATATATTTTCACTTTGAATACTCTATTTTCTTAATTTTATGGTAACAAATATCTCTGACAACCCATCCAAAACTTTAATGTTATTGTACTTCTTTTTATTTTTTATCTTTAAATCTCAGTTTTAAATAAGGCGCACCAATATAACGAATCTCAAGTTCATAGAAACTCTTCAATTGTAGACTATTAACATTATATGACAAATCAATATATAGTCCTTGTATTTAAATCCAACTGATGTCTACATATCCATCCTGAATTAATTTCTTGTAATCTGTCTTTACTCTTTCTATACTCTGTTCCAGTATAACCTGAACATCTTCCTTTCTGCCCTATAACTCCAAGATTAGTGAAACATAAGGTGTCCAGTCAGATTCTTTTTCTAAAAATCATATCTTCCCAAGATAAAGTGGTATAGAATGAAGACCTTTCGTCTTTTCATTTTCGTAATCTAAAACATCTGCTCATTTTGAATAACGATATCCATTCCCATCCGCCTTCCAATCTTTTCAGTAATATTATCATGATATTCTATAACCACGGAACCTCCATTTTCCAGAAATTTTATCTGTTTTGAGATATTCTATATTACTGTTATTGTTGATATCTGCTCCATAATCGTAGTTCTAGCATTTGAAAAACTTCCAGCTCTATAAGTAGCAAACTTGCAATTATAATTTTTCATATTTTCTCCTCCCAAGTCAAACACTTTTTAATTGAATTTTACTATTATAAAAGATATGAAAATCCAATTTTTATAACATATTTTTCTAGAATTAAGTAAGAAACTTTTATGTTATTTTACAACTTCTCCATTCCAATCCTGTATTCCACCAAATCAATTACATTTTGTATAACCTTTTCGATTAATCTCACGCAGCTTCTGTTTTTCTTCCACTCTGGCAGTAAACTATATCAAACTCATCTTTATTTTTCAATTTTGTTTCGCTTCACTTTTCAATAGTTTCAGTGGAAACAGAAATTGCATTTGGAATATGGCCTCTGTTATACTCCTCAAGCTTCTAACATCTACAACTATTGTTTTTCAGTTAACATAATATTTTTAGCTCATCTGCAGTTATTTTTATATTCTGCCTCATTTTTACTCTTTGAATCTCACTGAAACTGTTTGCTATTCATTGTTCTACCACATGAAATTCCTAATACAGAAATTAATCCAACTACTGCCATAAGTGCTATATTTTCATCTTTATCTCCATTCTATATTTTAATTTAATTATTCCAAATATAAATTGTTCCATCCTTTAAAATATATTTTCTTTTACCCAATCCTCATTTTCATTGAACTTTACATCAAAAGGTTCTTATCTGACTCCTCTTTTTCATTGGTTTCATCTAAAACCAACTATATATATATCATCCGTTTCAAATAAAATTTCATCATTTTAGTAGATACTACCTTGCTTACTGCTAATTTTAGGTTTTTACCATTTACCTGAAAATCTTTTCTCAGTGTATATCTTTTTATCTTTTCCAACTGCCTCTAAAATTTTCGATATTCTAATTTATCTCATTTTCATTGGCTTTTCAATAAAACCATGACCAACTAATTTTATCACGTATCAAAGGGAAAATATTAGAAATTGCTGCTACTTTTTAAGCTTTACCTGATTTATTTCTCTTAATTTTTCCAGTTCTTCCTTGCAGGTTCTATTCCATTTTCCAAAGCTCTTTTATACTACTTTTTAGCCTCTTCAATTTTTCCTCTCATAAAACCTGCTGGGTTATACATACATCTGACAAACCCTTTCAATTGTTTTCCAAAATGAGTTTTCTTCACCTTTTTGTTTCCTCCTAATTTTCATAAACCAGTGCTGTAGTTTACAAGAAGGCCATCATTTTCATATTTTTCAAAGCTTTTAAATAATATTCCTTAGTTTTTATAATCTTCATCCTTGATAAACAAATCCTAACATTCTTATAGAATTTTGATGATTTTGTTCCCGCTGTTTTGTAATATTTTTCAGCTTTTTCTCAAATCCCTCATAGTTATATATGCAATTCCTAAATTGTAATATCCTTTAACATCTCCACTTTCTCCAGCTTTCTTAAATAACACCTATTGCTTTTTCAAGTTTTCCACCAGAATCAAAGAAGTGCCAAATTATTACATGCCTGTATTTCAATCTTTCTTTACTGCCTGCAACAATATTTTCAGCCTGAGGAAAGCTCTTTCCCAATCTCTATAAAACTCAGCTAAAATTAAACAATGCAACTGTTCCACCTTATCTATTGATTTTTGAAAATATTTTTAGCTTCTGAACAATCTCCTTTTAAATAATATAAAATTTCAAATCATTTAAAGTTAGTATATTTCTTTGATCAATTGCAGACAAGTAATTTTCTCATGCACTTTTAAAGTCTTCTGATATTCTCTTGCCTGTTCTACTTCTTTTATCTCCATTTTTCAGCCATTGCAGGGTTGAAAAGATCGAACATACTAATTAAAATTAATAATTCTAATATTTCAATCAACTCCAAAAATTATTTCTACACCTCAGTCAAGTCATATCTATAGATTATTTTGACTTCTCAGGTCCTACTGAAATCATGGAAACATACATTTTGAATCTATATATATTCTACATATTTTTAGCCAGTTTTCAGGCAGTTTCATCATAATTCTTTATCTGTAATATCTTCAGTCCATCCAGGAAGTTCATCATAAACTATTTATAGTTTTTGATTTTCTAAATTTCCAGGATAAGAATGATAAACCTTCCATCAATTTCATATCCCACTGCCACTTTTATCGTTTCAAATCCTGTAAGCACATCGTTTTGTCTGCACAACATCAGCCAGGGCCCATCCATCAGCACAGCGCATCTTCCTATTACAAGGTCAAGTTTCATCCACATCTTCTAGACGTCCTGGTTGTGCCCATATTCATGTCCCACTGTTCTTAATTTTTTCCAGTTTTCATCATTAAGCTCTTCAGGAAAGGCCCTTCTCCCTACTCTTGTTGTATAGCCTTCATAACTCCAAGAATTCTGTTTTATCTTTTAGGTGAAAACTCCTGTACCTACTGTCACTCCAGCTGTAGGTGAAGATGATGACATAAGGATATGTTCCATAGTCAATGTCACATTAATGCCTGTGCTCCTTCAATAGAACCCTGTTTCTTCTTCAATTGCTTCATTATTTCTACACTCCGTCTATTACCCTAGGTCTTATCAGCAAGTTTCATAAATCTTTCATATAATTCTTCCAAATCAAATGTATCTTCCATATCTTGTCAGCATATCATCTTTTCACATTCCACTCCAGCTATCCCTAAATCTTTCAGGCTCAAGCAAATCTCCTATTCTTATTCCGTTTCTTTGCAATCTTGTCAATATAGTAAGGCCCTATTCCTCTGTAGTTCCCTATCTTTATTTGCTCCCATTGCTTCTTCCTTTGCTTTCTATCTATCTCAATGTGATAAGGCATTATTGCATGAGCTCTCTCATCTATAAACAATTTATCCAGATTTTTCTCTTTTCCAATGCTTCATTTCTTTTTAAAAGCATCAATGTCAAATAACTCACTCCTGCTCCAATAACACATTTTCCTGTGAATTATACTGCCCTGAAGGAAGCAGATGCAAAATAAACTTTCATCGTTTACAACAACAGTATGACCTGCATTATTTCCTCCTGAATCTCACAATATAATCAGCCTTAGGTGAGAACGTCATTATTTTCCCTTTTCCTTCATCTCCCATTGTTCCTATAATCACAAAAGTATTATTTTCCATTTTATTCCCTCCTTTACAACTCCAATATAAGATAAGTTTCTGTGTTTCTGTGCAAAATCTATTCAGTACCCTGACTCACAAATATCAGGTATTTTAAATCCTATATAATCCACTTCTATCCAACTTCCTTCTTTCAGGGTTTGTCAAGCAGAGTGCATATTTTATCACTTTTGGATCTCTGGTTTTAAGCATTTCCGAACTTTTCTCAACATGTGTGGTGTCTATTATGTCTTCAACAACTATTACATTTTTACCTCTGATATCCTCTTCCAAATCTTTTTAATTTTTACATCCCTTTGAACTCTAATTGTTTCCATAACTTGAGACAATCATAAAGTCAAGAGTTACTTTCTGCTTTTTCAGTTCCTTTACACAAGATCACTTAAAAGTACCGATCCACGTAAAAGTCCAATCTAATAGGATTTTTCCCTTATAGTCATTGTCAATCTATGCCAATTTTATCTTTTTCTGAGATTTCTTCTTTTTCGAGATTAATGTTCCAATGCTGTATTTGAACACTGCTTCTCCTCCAACTAAAAATAAATTTATATGAAACCTCTATGAAATGTAAATGAAAAATTCTATCTCGTTTATCTTTATTTTACTATATTTATATATATCAATTACAATTACTTTTTCTAAATATCGATTAATTATACATCTATAAGCAAATTTTCCCCTACTGATATACATACTATTATTATATAACAATGTTATAATCTTTTTATAGGAGATGATAGTATGAAGTTTAAAAACAATGTTCCTACTGACATTATTTATTCTGATGTTTGACTTTTCATCATATGTTCTTGCATGTACAGGAGTTATTGAGTAGTGATCAACAACTGACTCGAAGTTATATTTTGAAAGAAATGAAGATTTTCACAGCTGAGCCTGATCATAACAAAACTTTGTCGTTTATGAAAGAGGTAAAACCAGCCTGGTGCAGTATTTAAAGATGAAAGCAATGATTTACATATCCTATTCCTGAAACTAGATACAAATACACTGCTGTTCTGATGTTACTCCTTGAAGAAGGAATATTCGATGAAGCAGGATTCACCGAATTTGGTGTAGCAACAGATTCTGCAGCTCAGCTGATGCTAATGAAAAATTCGAAGATTGACCCTTATGTTAAAGACGGTCTTGCTGAATCTGCAATACCACTGTTATTCCTTTCCATATGTGAAAAACTGCAAGGAAGGAGTTCTACGTCTTGCTGAAATCATTAAGACTAAAGGTGCTGCTGAAGGAAATGTACTTGTAATAGCTGATAAAAAGAAAATGTGGTACATTGAAATCTATTCAGGACATCAATTTGTTGCCATAAATAATCTGATGACAAATCTTTCGTATTCTCAAATACTCTATTTCCTTGGAACTGTTGATTAAACGATAAAACAATGTAATAAAATCTGATGATATCTGAAAAGTGTGCAAAGATGGTAGAAGTCACGTTACAGTAGATGATGCACTTTAGCTAAAAATCTCATGCACCTGAAATGACAGACGGAAACCGTCACGTGCTTATTCAGGAATCCTACACCAAATCCAAAAGCATATCACTTATACTGACGAAGTTTACGAACTTTTTCCAAACTAGAGACAGATCTGTACAAGATGTAATGGCTGTTTTAAGAAATCGTCTTGAAAAATACAAACTTACAGTTGCAGAAACAAAACAATGATACTGCTAACATCCTATAAGCAATCGGAAAACGGTATCGAAACCCATTTCCAAATTAAAAGACTTACCTGCAAATGTAGGAGGAGTTATGTGCTGGCAATGGCTGAGCTAAATATTCCATTTTGTTCCTTATTATAGTAATATGAGCTACTTATGACACTCTACTACGTAAAAGGAACTGCATATAATCCAGATCCATTCAATGGGCTGAGAAAATGCAATATTATCATGGAAAAATGGTCCGATGACGTTAAAACAACATTTACAAAATAAAAGACTATGAAAAGAAAAAGCGCGAACAAAATGCATTAAACATTGCAAAATGTCACCCTAAAGAAGTTGGAGTTGCAACTGAACTTTTGTCTTTTAAAATGGAAAAGAAGCATATGAGCTTGTAAAAATGACTCATTATACTTCTCCTATGAATTATACATAAGCCTCTGAAAGAAAAGCCTGTTTCAAGAGAAAATATCAAAACTTTATTTATATCATCTCTGAAAACAGTCTTTTATATCCGGAATTAATAGTATCCTGTCTTTTCTATCGCATGTAAATTCACGTACACTAGAAAGTGCACTGCCACTATAAATGAAATAAAATCTGCAGAACTGGAGTTGGTCTACATTATTCTATCCAATCGCAAAATTTTGGAAATATAATCAGTAATCGGCTACACACTATTATCTGTTTGTCAGAAATAACTCACACCTTTACAGGCTCTCCAACTGAAGGAAAAATGTTGATAAGCGGAAACTGTATTCCATTGATCAAATATGAACACCAGAACAATCCCTCACACACACTACCGCAAACTCCATCAAAAGTTTACTCCCCGGAACCAAATATTAGAGAAATTAACTGAACAGGAAAACTCTGAAAAATAATAAAAGTCACTGCAGAAACAGAAATAACGTAACCTTTTTAGAAGCACCTTCATCGTTTCCCTTTTACGACGCCTGTAATTTTGTCTATAGTTGCAACCAAATATTGGCTGTCCCTCTGCACAATCCCTAATTACAATAGCTATAAATATGACATTTATTTTTGCACAATTCCCCAACTGCAATTGGAAATATCGCTGCCATAAACTGAGCACTTCCATTTGTTTTTAAAAGATTATTTGTTGTAATCTGTATAATTGTTGTTGAAAATTGAAATGATGGAAGAAGGTCACCATGAAACTATAACTTTTTACAAATCTCCAGTTTAGATCAAAATCTCTTCATCTGAAAACTTTACAGTCTTAACTTTAGTAAATAATACAGCAGTAGTGCTGAAAACACTCACTATAACTGTCGCCCAGGCTGCCCCTGCTATCTCATATTAAAAACAAACATAAACACCGGATCTAGAACTGTATTTAAAATCGCACCCACAACTATTGCCATCATTGAGTATTTTGACTTCCGTCTGCTCTTACAAGAGGATTTTGCCCCTATTGAAAAAGCAGAAATGAACTCCGAAAGATGTAATCTCTGATATTCAATTCGCATAATCCAATATCAGTTGCCTGAAGGAAATCATCATAGGTTTTATCAATATTAATCCAGTAAAATTCCTATAATTACAAGTGTTCATGGCTGTTCCGCAACTTCCTGCCCTGTCGATATCTCCCAAGTTCAAGATTAAAATTTGCTGCAGAACCTATTCCCATCATAAGCCCTAGCTGCCAGACATATTGTCGTAATTGGAATGCAATATTGCGTAGCGGCATCTCCAAGATATCCCACTCCCCGTCCTATAAATATCTGATCCACTATATATAAAGTGCATTTACTAATTCGGCTACTACTGCCGGAATTGCCATTGAAGCCAGCAGTTTTCCTACCGGTTTATATCCAAATGATTTTCTTCTATTATCTTTTTCCATTTTTCTCCTTATTTTAAACTTTCTCCTATCTTCCCTTAATACCCCATATTTCATAGAGTCAAAGTATCATTCATATAATATCTTACTTTTCTTATTCTTCCTCGCTTTTATATCCAATTTTTCTCCAGCGCTTTTCATCATGGATATACTTTCCACCCAGGTTGTCAGACCAATATGTTCCAATTCAGGAAAATCATCAAATGTTTTTGTTGTCCAGATTTTAGTGCTTTCGCTTCCATATCCTCCATACCAGTAATTGCATCAGATTACTATTCCAACTTCATGCCATCTGGTTTTTCTATCTTCCCAGTATCTACTCATTGTTCCATTAGAATTCGTCAATATAAATTCTTTTATATTATCAGACTTAAAAATCGTTTTATCTTTCAAAAAGTTTTCATAATCAGTAAATTTATAATCATCAAAAATATGGCCGTCCCATTTCTTCCACTCAGGGCTTTTCTCCCTGATATACAATAGAGTAAACGTTTAAAATCGTTTTCACTCCTATTTTTAGAGTTACTTTTTCATCCTTCAAAATAAAAATTAAACATTAAAAGTTATTTTTCCTTCATACATAACAAAATAGGACTGACTCAACCCATTGTTTCAAATAAACACATTCTTCTGAATAAAAAGCTCTTTATTTACATTATATTTGAGTTAATCCTGCTTTTTATTATTACCAGCTTTTACTAATTCATATATTTCAAATATTCTCGCAGATCTGTCCCATGAAAATCCAGATCCATATTTTCATAGTTTTTCCCAGATTTCAGGTTTGTCATAATATACACCTTCAGCAACTTTTATTGTAAACAGCATATCATCTGCATTAAAGTTTGTAAATGAGAATCCATTCCCTTCATCTGTAAAATATTATACGGTCTTACTGTATCCTTTCAATCCCCTGTTTCTACTAATCGGTATTGTTCCAAACTCATGGCTATCATTTGGCTGGCCCTGCAAGGTTCTATATCTTTGAAGGCTATCAGAATAAATCACTTCCTGCATACAGTTCATTTGCAAGATGTGGATTATATCCTAGTGCATACTTAAACTTGTCAGGATACTTAACTGTCAGATAGTTGTAATAATCTTCATGAATTTATCACCGCTACCTAAAAATCACAATCTGAACAGCATCACATGGTAATAAATTTTTCCAGTACTGCTGATACAAGATCAAGTCCTTTTCCTTCCACAAGTCTTGTAACCATGGAAATCAGAAGATTATCTGGACTTAGGTAGTCCCAGCTCCTGAAGTCTATATTTATTTTCCTTTTTCTTATCCAATGTATCCTTATTATAATTTATAACATCCGGATTAGTTTTCAGGGTCACCCTTCAACATCAATTCCATTATGACACCATAAATCTTTTTCGCATTTGTTATCCATCCCAGACCTTCACTGAAATAAGGATATTTTATTTCTTCAGCATAAGTAGGACTTACATATTTACAACATCTGCATACCCTATTCTATTTTGCATAAAAGTTTAAATCATGCCACTCTATATGATATCCCATTCTCTCAAAATGAAAATTTTGAAAATCTTCCCTGATACATTAAGTTATGTATTGTATAAACTGTTCTCATGTCCCAGTAAAAGGATCATTATTATATCTTACATTAAGAAAAATAAGGTACCGCCTGTCTGCCAGTCATTACAGTGTAATATATCAGCCTGTAAATTAATTTCCTTTTAAAAATCTAATGGGTTCTGAAAACATAGCATACTGAACATCTTCATCATTATCTCCGTAAACACGTCTCTTCTTTCATACAACGCCTCATTTTCATGAAATAATAATTTATTTTATCTAGGATATTTTACCAGATTAAATACATCCCCATGGCTTCCAATCTTTGCACCCATTCTAATTTTTCAAGATATTTTTAGCGAATTCTTATCGCATTTCGCATTATTATGGAAACTTCATGTCCCATCTCCTGCATAGGCAAAAGCCTGCATTACATCAGCTAACTCTGTTTGTAAAGAAAGGATAAACTTGAGGCAAGATAAACTATTTTCGTTAATCACTCCTATCCTTTTATTGTTTCACCACTGTGAACAAATTTATTGCCATCGTGTAATTTTACTCCTCCGAATATTCTTAGATTTCTTCCTACTAATCGATCCGTCAGGAAGAATTGCCTTTTACCTCACTACACTTATACCTCTTCGACAACAACTCAGGTTTTTCATGATTTTCAACTGAAATCATCTCCATAACCCTAATATGGAATTTTACCCACGTATACCCCCTTATCTATAATCATTGTATCTGCTAGTATTTTCATCTATATGAGTTCCTGAGAAAATAACACTGTTCTCAATAGTACATCCTTTTTCACTGTTACTCCAGGCCCCAATACTGAGTTTTCAACTCTTCCTTCTATTTTACAACCGTCACAGATTAATGAATTCAGCACACTTCCTGTTACCCCTATTCTTACAGGTGCCAAATCTTCACTTCTTGTGTAAATTTTCCATTCAGGATCATAGAGATTTATTCATTTCTTCTGATTTCTTTATTAAATCAAGGTTAGCATCAAGATAAGAATCATAAGTTCCTACATCCATCCAGTAGCTGTCATAGCAGTGAACGAAAACCTTTCTTTCTTCATGAATCATCTGTGGAATAACGTGTTTTCCAAAATCCAGATCTTCTTCAGGCATTTTTCCAAATATTCCAGAAGTACTTCTGTATTGAAAATATAAATTCCCACAGATGCAAGATTACCTTAGGTTCTGCAGGTTTTTCCTCAAAATTATGAATTTTTATTTTCATCAACTTCATTCCAAATCTTCCTTCTTCTATCGGTACTTCCTGAACTGCAATTGTCAATTCAGCGTTGCTTTTCAAAATGATCAGTCATAAACCATTTATAATCTCATTTTGTAACATGATCTCCTGATAAAATCAGTACATACTTTTAGGTTTCTATTTCTAATAAATTCTATATTCTTGTCTGATTGCATCAGCAGTGCCTTGATACCATGCATTTCCTCCCGGTTTTTCATGAGGTTGCAGCATTGTAACTCCTATCCCTTCTGTCAAATCCCATGGTTTTCCTGCAACCTATATGTTCATTTAACGAAAGTGGTAAAATACTGTGTTAATAACGCTACATCAGTAAATCCCTGAATTTGAACAGTTACTCAATGCAAAATCAATACTCTGAATTTCCTCCAAAAAGGAACGCTTGGTTTAACCTCTTTTTCAGAAAGTATATCAAGTCTAGAACCTCTTCCACCGTTAAAATCATAGCTAAAATTTCCATAACACTACCTCCATCATATATTCTACATTATAGTATACCCTATTTTTAGATTTTTAAAATTTTATATTTTTATTTTCTCTTTTTATTTATGTATGAAGTTTTTCATCACCTTAAAAGCTATCTTATCTTTGCTTAATGTGTTTTAAAATATCTCACTGTCTCACGAAAATTATCAAATTTTGTAAAGCATATCTTCATATCTTCAGCAGGAGTAAGTTTATCAGGTATCATTACAGGCATCATTCCCGCAACCATATGCCGCTTTTACTCCATTTACAGAATCTTCAAAACCACTGTTTTACTAGATTTATATTCAATTCACCTGCACCACGTAAAAATACCTCAGGGTCCGGTTTTCCTCTTCAACATCATTAGCAGTCATTATATGGCTGAAGTAGTTCTTTATATCTCTACTTTCCAGTAATGTATTAGCCATAGCCGTCTGCTGATGTTCCTAGAACCATTTTTCCTTTTTGAAGCGAGAAAATCAAGCATTTCTTTTGCTCCGTCATGTAGGGATATCTCCTTTTGCTTCCATCTATTATATAATTATATACTTTTTGTAAAGTTATTTCATCATATGGAAAATCTTTCCAAATTCTTCAAGATAAATTTCTTTGCTTCTTCATTAGTCAATCCTGTAGTTTTTTCCACAAGCTTCATCTGTAACTTCACAGCCTAATTCCTTTAAAAAGCTTTTTCCATATTCCAAATAAACTGTTTCTAGTATCAACAATATCCTGTCCATATCAAATATGAACAAATCTATAGGGATCCAATGCTTTATTTTTCATTAAATTCCTCCTTCTTGTTCATTAGGTAAAATTGAATCTGATCTGTGTGCCACAGCACATATAACTTCATTGAACTAGTATTCCCACACTTAGAATATTGCCACCCCTAAATGTTCTCCATTCTTTGCAATTCCAATTTTTCCACCAACACTTTAATCCATTTATATTAGACTCTATCTGATTCATAGCTCTGATGGCACCCATTACTGCCCACTGCATGTACATGCCTCATCCTGAATAATTCCATTTCTTTTTGCTGCCAATAGAGTGCTTCTTCATGTAAACTTAAATCTTGCATTAGGTATAGCTCCTCCAACATCAACAGCTGCCACTTTTATCTTCTGCATATTCCTTTTATCAGCTCTTCTCTTTGAAGAAATTGACATTTTAGCTATCCTACATATATCAACACTTTTATTATCCCTAAATTCCATATTTCTCCTTATAATTAATCTAAAATACGATACACAGACAAACACATGAATACTAAACTAAAATATTTATTTATTTTCAAAAGATTTCATAATATACTCAACAGCTTCTACATATCCTTCTTTTTACCTTTTCCATATTTGAAGTACACAGGCAGGGGCTAGTCACTGAAAATTTTTCTGAAATCTTCCCTTTGTGAATATCACCAGATGTACTCTAACTGTTGAATAGATACTGATTTTATTGCATCGTGGATTGCAATAGCTGTAATGGTGTAAGCCCCTGGATTGATTCAACAACTCCAGTCAATCTTTTCATAATATGACTTTTGAATAATATCTACTATCCTACCTTCATAATTCTGACCGAAAAATTTCATTTTATATTTTTATCAATGAAATCTTTTCCTGAATGCAACCACATATGAACTCATAATTATCATTCCATAACCCTGCTTCCTTTATCTCCGAGAAAATTTAATTTAATCATTTATAATAAATATCATTTCTCCTTTCCATTACATAAGATTATTTTGTAAAAATCTTTTTCTATCTCCTTTCAGCTGTCCTGTCTGTAACTTCCTGTACTGCTCGTTATTTCTATAATAATGTCAGAATATCTCATAAAGTTCTCATTCTTTCATCAGCATATAATTTATAACATTATTTATATCCTTCCAGAAGAGGTCTGGCTTCATGGTTTTTCCTTCGCTATATCCCCTCATTTTCCTGGCTCAGAACACAACTATACCTTTTTCCCTAAGTATTTCCACATTTTCTTCACGCCTACTGTCCCAGTCGCCTGTAGAAATTGATTATTCCATTTTCTCGGGAAAGTTCTAAATATTTTGTTCCAGATTTCTAAAATACTCTTCCCTTTCTGCATAAAGTGCTTATTTTTACATTTTCTTTCTCTTCCAGATATTTATCCACATCATAGCACTCATAATTTATCTTTTTGAAAGAAGCTTTCTATTGTACTCTTTTTCCACTTTGCAGTGCATTCCATAAGAACTATATTTTCTTTATTTTTATATTTTCCATATTCTACACCTTTTAAACTGATCTTCATTTTCGTTGTAATTGATATCCTTTTTCTTCCAGTCTTTTTATAATTTCTTCCCTTTGAAAGGAATACATCCGCAAAGCTTTCAAGACTTGAAAATTCATCTCTCAATTTCATATTTATCATGCTTAGCATTATGTTTATATCACCATTTTCAAAATCAAACATTCTTTTCTCCTTCGTTATTAAACTCTGTATATTTAGTATCTGTGACTGTATTCACATAGACTTTTACTTTTGAGCAATGACTACAGAATCAGCATTAATTTTTCATTATTTTCATCAATGTCATTTACAACACATTTGAAGCCTTGTTTTTAAAACATTGTAGAATCCATCTTCCTTTTTCCTCGAAGGAAAACTCCCAACTTTTTATTTTTCTTCATTCCTAAATCCCCTGTTACTCTGTATATTTCATTGTAGATATTTTCCAAAATTCAAGATCAAACACGTAAATAAATTATAGCTTTTCTTTATTCTTTTTCGTATGAATCTTCCTTTTACGATAGTAGTGACATAAGTGAGTCAAACCCATATTTAATCCAAACATTGTATATCCATGCTTTTCCCTATTTCATAATTTCTATCATTGCAAAAGAACATCTATGAGGTCTGTTTCATATGTTGCCTTTTTCCTTTTTACATTTTCCCAGTCACGTCCAGTAAATCAGGATCCAGACTCTATTTTTCAAGTAACTGTCTAAAACCATCTGTATAACCTGTGTAGCCAATTTTATACAAATATCCTTTTACTGTATTTTGCCATGTAGTGATAATAGAAATCTCCATGTTACAAGGTCTTTTAATTTCTCCAGGCACAAAATATTTCTGTACTGTTTTTCAGGATTGTTAAAAAACTCTCTTGCTTCCACATATTTCAGAAGTTCATCCCATCCAGAACTTCTAGCGAAAAGTCATCCACTTCCTTATATATTTCCTATCTCACTCGCCATATATCTGTTATCTCCATTATTGCTGCTGTTGCTCATTTTTCTACCTCCGTGTTTTTAAACTTTGTATTAAAAATTTTAAATCAGATAATTTTTCAAATCTTATCATCTTTTTATTTTTCTTTTGATTCAGCTCTTTAAACGTGAACTGTTTATATAGTCATCAAAATTTTTCCTGATATTTTATACTGTCAATTTTTCAGTTTTTCTAAACTTGATTTTTACACTGTTTCCATTACTCTGGCTCATGCTGCTTTCCAGATACATTTTTATCTATTTCAGTATTCAGTTTTGCAAATTCATTTGAAACAAGTCTGTCAAGCTCTGCTATTACTCATTTTAACATAATCTTCCTTCGTTTTTTCCTCATCTCCACTGATACAAATAATCCATTACCGCATCTATATTTTCTTCTAATGAACTTTTCATCTGCTTCCAGAATGTATTCATATTTAAGTAAAAATTTTCAAGACTCATAGAAGTTGCAGTGTAAAATATATGACTGAAAAATCATCTTTCTTTCTAAAGTTTTTCAGAAAATCTTTAAAACCGGGAATTTTCATTAATATACTCATTAAAACTTCGGCAATAGAGGCTCTCAATATATTTTTCTTCCGTCCTTCATTTTTCCAAGTCTTGTAATTTCATTATCAAACGTCTGCTTATTTCTATTGTATAATCCAAGAATAATTTCAGATACACCTATTTAAAAAGATTTGAATCCCTTCTAGTATTTCCTGAATTCCATTAAAATACTTATCAAAAGTCTGTTTCTGTCTTTACTGCTCTATTATTTCCTTATTTGTAAGGGAAAATCCATTAAAGATATTCCTCATTGTTGTTATATTATCTATTATTACTTACCTTCCCTTATATTTTATTTATTTGTAAAGTTTTTCTGATAATTCTTCATGAACTTCAGAACTTCATCATCATATTTTTCATCATCATCCATATTTCTTCGATTTTATTGCCTCGAAATATAAGCATTGTAAGACCATTTACAGCTTTTACATTTCCTTCCTTATATCATGAGAACCGTTTCTTCAGGATTATATATTATATCCACTACACAGTCAGTGTTTTATCATATTCACTTTTCCAGAGGTGTCATATTTTACAGCAGGATACATCTCCTACCGGGCGTACAGCTTACAATCAGGTTTACATTTCATATTTCTTTATTTCAGAATAGTATAAGCCTTCGTCTCCTTTCTTATTTCAAAAGAATCATTTTCTGATATTGTAGCCAAATATATATATAGCTCCTTCATCTATAAGAACATTACACACAGCCTTTGCTGCCCACTCCGTTCCCAGCATGAGATTCTTCCGTCCTTTACATTAATATCATTCTGTTGCAAAGTTTTTAAAAATCCAGAAATAATCAGTGTTGTCCTCGATAAGTTTTTCCATTTTTAACAGTTATTGTATTTACTGCCCCTATCTGCAGAGTCTCAAATATCGTTCCATATAATTCATTACTTCATTCTTATATGGAATTGCAACATTTATCCATCAAATTTACCTTCACGCAGTTCCTGCACAAAAGAAGGTATATCCTCCATTTCTTCTCACATCAGCTTTATAATCTTGTATCTTTTCCTGTAAGTTTAGAAAATATTTCATGAATTTCTCTGAATAGCTATGTCCTAGCTTTTCTCCTAGAAGTCCCAGTCATTTTTTCCTTCCATCTTATTTTTCCATTTTTAGTATTTCAGTTCCTTTTCAGTAAGTTCCCTATCTTTCCTATTTTTAAGTTTTCATCACACCAGATTTCCATCTGAATTCTTTCAGATATTCCACCTTGGTTTACTAGCCTTGAACATTCTCTTTAACCTGATGATATTTTCCCTCGCTCTATTGTAACATAGGCTTTGCTTGATTTCTTTCTCTTGTGATTTATCGGTCTTCACTGTTTTTCAATTACTCAACTTAGCATTTTTCGCAAACAAAGTCACCTCAAGCTCAATTCCTTGATCCCAAGCTTTTTTAGCAGCTTCTTCTGTTACTCGGATCTCTGTTCCACATAATACTTTTATCCACATGTTTATTTGGAGCAAGCAGATTATGAGCAAGAATCGTCATTTGTAAGAATTAGAAGTCCTTCAGTATCTATATCAAGTCTTCTACAGTGAAAAGCATATATGTCCTGTAATTGTTTCCCAGTAAATCTATAACCGTCTTATGTCTTTATCTTCTGTTGTTGAAAATTACTCTGTCAGGTTTGTTCACTATTATATATACAAAAGGCCTGTAATTTATAACTTCATCATTATACTACTTTACAATATCCTCATTTTACGCCTGAACACTCCTGTCTAACATTATAACATCATTTACTTTTTATTTTCTCTAATATATCTTTTACTTTTCTTGTTCCCACGCCCTGAATTGGCTAAAAATCTATCTAATCTCATCTTTTTCCTATCATCATTAAATTTCACGTTATATACCTTATAATTTCCTAAAATTTGTAAATATATGGACTTTTCTCTTATTTCTTCCAAAAGCTTTTTCAACTTTTTCCTCCTTCCCAGATTTCTTCAAAATCTATATAGAAACAATATCTCTCAAGGCTTATTTGTTTTTGGTCTTGACTTTTAAATTCACCATATTCAGACCGTAATCTGAAAATACCTGTGCTTCATAAGTGCCTCCCGCCTCATTTTTGTACTCCCAATGACACTTATCACTGTTTTCGCAACAAGATTTTTATTCGAAACAATAAAAATCTTGTGAAATTTCTTTCCTTCTGTTATTTACGTCAGGCTGCAGCAACTCCAGATTGTACATTTTCTCCTTGTTTCCATATTGGCAATAACATGCATTTTCCTTATTTCCTGTATCTCCATATATTTTGCACCAAGCGCTGTATTGTTCATTCTTATTTTTCCCATTCAGGATACTTTTCCTTTATCCCTGAACATTGCATAAGTGCTCGTTCATGAATAAACTCTTTTATATCATCTATTTTACTTCCTTAATTCCAAGAAGATTGTGTTTCATCTTATGTTTTACTCCCTAACAATATAAATATACGTTTTGATTTATAAGGGTCTATACTATCTCTATCTCCCCACTATTGAATTTTCTATTGAAAGAATTGCAAAGTCAACCTTCCAGCCTCAACTCCTTCCACTAGTTCCCTGTGGTGTTAAAATTTAAAATCCTTCAGCCTCGGCTCCCCATATGACCTCTCTTGAATTTTTACTATTTTTCAGCAGATTAACCATCACTTCATATGCATATGCCCCTGGAACCCCTGTATATCCTAACTTTTTCCCATTAAAATTCAGATCATTTTACATATTCTTTTTGACCACCTATTTTTAAACTTCTGATATTCCTTGCTGAAACCATCATATCCTCAGTATGCCTTCTATATAATGTTTCAGCTCTTCGCCTTGACATTTTGAAAGATTTTTATTTATCACTTCTCTTCCTTTCTGTCGAATATTTTCACATGCCGTTTTCTTTTATATAACGCAACTTCCTTTTTACAATTTCCATTCTTTTCTTCTATCAATTCAACTAATTTTCTGTCAATATGATCTATTCTGTTCCTAATTTCCTCCTAAATCAAGTCATTTATATCACCTGCATTTTCTGAATATTATAAACTAAAAACGGATTTTACAATAGACATATAATTTATTCCTATAAATCAATTTCTATTTTTAATTAAGATTTTTCAATTCTTATTTCATCTATTATTTCTATAAAATCAAAGATGTTAATGAATGTATCAATTCATCATGATTATATTCAGACATTTCCCATATCAATTCTATCGAAAATAAATAGTCATTTTTCTTCATAATAAATTTTCTCATTTTTAATTATATCTGAAAAATGTCTGCCATTTCATTTATTGCATTCTTCCGTCAATGCAGTTTTCGAAATTTTTCTTCCATATCTCCAGACATAAAAGTAAACTCAAAATTTTAAAATTTCCATGTCCGTATTTTTAATTTCCACTGAGCAAATATCTTCATACAATGCAATATTATTTGCTGGCAATTTGTGTCAATTTTTACATATCTAATATTTTCATCTACTTTTTCATTTATATTATGACTTTAGTTTGCTCAATGGCTCAAAATCAACTTTTTAATTTTATCCAGAATATCCAATTTTCCTTTTCTCATTTCTTCTTCCTTTCCCTGAATATCTTCTGAATTTCAATTGTCTTATTATTATTTTTAATTATTCTATATATATATTAAAATTACGATTATAAAATGACAAGAAAATCATCTCCCTAAAATATTATATTATTTTATTCATATTATTCCAACATCATTTCTATAAAATTCATTAAATAAAACAGAAGTCATCTTAAGTGAAGAAAACAGACAACAACGTTTTTCCATAATTAAAATAACTTCTCAAAACATTTTATTTTTACAAGTCTTCTATTTCTTCTCAGAACATCACTTGATTGTATTTCTAAAAATCCTGACATTTTCTCCAACTCCATTCTCTTCTTGTTTAACATTTTTCCAACAGCATTCATTACAGACTTTCTCGACTTAAGACTTGCTGGAAAACCTATTTCTGCACTCGCAGCCTTACAGCATAGCTCAACCTACTGCCTAGTCATGAGGAATAATCACTGACGGCTCTTGTTAAATTTATTCCATTACACATACCTGTTCCACTGTGATGAATTATAACTCTTTGAAGGAAAAGTCATAATCTGTATACTGATAAACAAATATGTTTTCAGCAGGTTTTTCCACAGGCTCATCTCGCATAATTTCCAAAGGATACAATATAGCAAGTATCAGGATATGTTTCCGGAAAGTTCCTTTGCACTTCTACCAGGTCATTTTTCCCCAGAGAACATGCGAGTTCCACTTGTCAGAAATATAACTTTTCCATATTTTGTATCAGAAATTCATATTTATTTTTATCAAACTTCACAGCAAGGACTCTGTATGTATAAACTGCTTTAGGAAAGTCATCCCTGAATTCAAGTTCCTTCATTCCCAGCCCAAGCATTGAATAATGTGAGTATATTTTTCTTCCCATTTTTATCATATAATCGAATCCCAGAGGTTTCAGCTCTTTTTCTGGCTAAAACACACTGCCCTCTAAAATTTCTGATTACGAATCTTCCCACAGTATCCTAATTTTGTATATTAATCCTTCTCGATCACCATCCACCCATATAAGTAGGCGTTGCTCGTTTTGCTTTCTACTATAAAAGCGAGTTGGCATACTTGAAACCATGGAATTCCAAGCTTTATCACTATCATACCAGCAGGTCAGCTATAAATCAGCTATCATCACATCCGCTCTTTTCCCTGAACTTTTCTCAAGCTCCTTCACAAGCCTGGTACAAGTGCTATATTTCGATCTGAACTGCTTTATAATATATAAAACATATTCGTTTGTTTTGATGTATTTACAATATTTTCAAATACTGAAGGTTTATCCTTTTAGGACAACTTCACATTTAATCTCCCAGATTATTTAAAAATAGCTCCTGCATGAATACTTATATCATATATCATCATTTATTAAATCCTTTTATTAATCCTATTATACAGGATTCAAAATGCCCGCTATATGGGGCACAACAATATCAATTTTTATGCAACCATTCATTTATATTTTCTCCTTTTCTTCCTCACTTCTCCAAAAATTTTTATATAACTCTTTATTCCTAGCCAATTTATTATATCTTTTTGTTTTTCTAAAAATCTCCTCTCAGAAAATCCTTTTCACCTTCTGAATGTCCACCTTTTTGCAGGATGATTACTCTTTATTATTTTCTCCATTTAAAATATCAAACTGTTCTGCATCTTTTTCCCCAGAGCAAGTACACCATATATGTTGAAATATACTCCATTAAATCTCTTGTGTGCTGATGCCAGAATTTATTATGTTCCCTGTTTTTCCTGATAGCTGTCAGTGATGAATTTAAAAGAAGAACTCCCTTGCTTTTCCCACGATTTTAAATAGTTCATCTCCATGGAAGTATATTAAACTCGTTATGGCTTATTTCTTTTCTTATCTTTTCAATATCTTCCATTTTTCCAGCATAAGTTTTATATAGTAATTTTTATATTTTTCAATGAAATGATTTTACTGATTAACCCAAGAAGTATTTTTTAACCTCAAATGTGCCTGGTAGCTATTTCACCTTGAGAATACGGTTCATTGGAAAGTATACACACTTTTCTTTGAGGAAATTGAACTCTTAACGCCTTAAATATATATTCATTTTTGAATGTACTCTATTTTTCTTATTTCCATACATTTTATAAAACTATTTATTGCGGCTCACTTTTTCCTACAGTGAAAAATCATAATAATCTTCATGTATGTTATATTTTTTCCATAAATTCCATTCTCTGAATATTATTTACTCATTTGTTTCCATCTATTATTTTAAGTTTCACTATTTTATTTCAACACCAAGAACAAAAATTCCTATCATTCTATTACGCATATTTTTGTTATTTCATTTTTAAAATATTCTGTATTACCTGTATTTTTAAAAGTTTCATCTGTAATTATAAGATCTCCTGTTCCAGTCACCTATAAAATAATTTTCGTCATTTTCTCGATAGTTATTCTGGAATCTGGAAACTAATTGAATTATACATTTCTGATCTCGATTGAGTATTCCATATTTCATCTCCGCATCCGTTCCGGCAAGATATTCAATTCCTACACCTTAGAATAACATGATTATTTTCCGTTTTTATATCAAATATTTTTCTCGCTTTCATGTCAAAATATTTATTTTATTGCTCATGCAGTTCCTCATATTTCAGTATTACATTTTTCCCCACTTGTGAATATTCTGTAACTTTCCCTAGTCATATTTTCTGGAAAAAGATTGAGTAATATATGATCCTTCTGTATTTAGATCATACAGAACAAAGTGTATTATTTTCAATAAAAATAATTTTTCCACCTGTTGTAAAATCAACTACTCTCAGGTGTTCGCTCAAAATCATACACTTCTTCTATTATCTTCCGTCACGATCGATAGACTTTTTCCATTTTGTGTAGAAACAAAAATATGCTGGAAACAAAAAGCTGATCCTTTATATACCGGATTACTTTACATTTTTATTTTTTTCCCATGACTTCTTTTCTATTTTTCCTTCTTTTTATCAGTTTATCTCCTGTTGTTATTATTCTCTTATTTACAGAATCTACTCCAAAATCTTTTATGTATCATATGATATATTGTCTTCTAAAATTGTTTTTCTACTCTATAACCTCTATATAGATTTTAGTCATTTTCCAGCTCTGATAAACCATTACTCCCGCCGAAAATACGATTAATCCACAGCTTATAACCCATATACTAAATAGGAGATTCAGACGAGATATATTTTCCATTGCATATGATGTGATTTTCCCAATAGGTACTCCAGGATTGTTTGCTTTCAGATCTAAAAATAAAGTTAATAAGTTCTGCCAGATAAACACCTATAATTCCAGGAATTGTTGAAAAACCATACCGAAAGCTGAAAAATTTTTCTCTTGTTATTGCATTAAATCCACTTTTTCTTTCCTGAAATTCATCATAATCTTTCTTTTTCAGTTTTTCTATTAAAAATGATATCCACCAACAGCACCGTAATACATAACTATTGCCGCAATTGAACCATAAAAGTTTATTCTCGTTAACACTACATATAATATAATTCCAGGTATTACTCCAATAAATGAACCTCAACATTCCTAGTATTTCCATATTTCAGTCCTTTCAACTATAAATTTGTTTTCTATTTTTAATTTTACCATTAATATTATAATTTTACAATATCATTTGACTTTTTATTTATGAATATTACTATAAGAGGCTAAAAATCTAGCTCTCTTCAAAATAATATATGTCTATATTTGATATAAAGTTTTTCAAATTAAATATTTCTTTTATTTTTTCCCTCATTTGATTTTCCTTATTTTTTCATCTTTATCTTTTTCTTTTCTTAATATCATCTATAAGTACACCTGCACCCTACAACTAGCTGTCAACGCATCCAACTCATATAATTCTGCTCCTTTTATCTAGTCTGAGCGTATTATATCAAATTTTGTACATTAAAACAAGAAATCTTTTTCCATTAAAACCCTTGAAAAACAATATTTTCAAGGAATATGAAATCAATAATATTATCTTTTGAGAATCAGGGCTTCTTCTGCTTTCTCCTGTATTTCTTTCTTTCAACCATTCTGAATCTCTTGTAAGGAATCCTGCTTCTTTAGAAAGCTCCTCTTAAAGATTCATCAGCAATTATTAAGGCTCTTGAAACACCGTGTCTTATTGTTCCTGCCTGACCTGTATTTCCTCCACTCGTTAACATTTACTTTTCATCTGCATTTATTTAATGTTTCTGTTAATTCTAATGGTTGTCTCAACCATTTGGCAAGTACCTCTCCCTCCAAAAATAATCTCTCATCATCTTACTGTTTATTGTCACCCCTGTTCTCAATCTGGTATTAATCTAACTCTTGCCACTGAAGTCTTTCTTCACCTGTTCCTAACATTGAATTTGCCACTGTAAAATCACCTCATAATTCTATTCCTTTTCTGGTTTTGTGCTATCATGGTCATGCTCAGTCCAGTGTAAATTTTTGAGTCCGTTAATCATTTGACTCCTAATTTGTTTTTAGGTAGCATCTCCTCAACAGCTTCTTTCTTCATTACTTCAGCAGGCTCTTTCAAGCATTTCTTCAAGATCTCCCTAACTTTTAATCCTCCAGATATCCACTATGTCCATAATACTTTCTTATTCAACATTTTTACCAGTTACAGCAGATCTGATCCGCATTTACTACTACTACGAAACTCCTCCATCAACATGTGTGTGTAACTTTGGTTTGTGTTTACCCATTAATCTTACAGCTATTTTCAGACTATTTTCCCTAGTATTTTTCCTTCCATCTATTTCTCCACACCAGTTTCTTGTCACTTTCTTTCTTTCTTTGCATTACAGCACATTGTTCACCTTTTTATCCTCCTAATTTCTTTATAATTTATAGGATAATCGGTCCTTGTGGGAAAGGATCATTTAATGATTATATCCTATTTCCCATTATTTGTCAAGAAATTTTCAGCTAATTTACCTTTTATTTAATTATAAGATTATACACTCTTTAAATTATTATTTTCAAGTTTTCTATCACACTTCACCTTATATCTTCCAGATATCTTTATCAACATCCATTCTTCGTCTGCTCATTGTTTAATAATCCGTTTGCAATTTGATTGTGCATCTGTTAGTGTAATATCTCTAATCTCCTCTTCTGCTCCATAACATGTCAGCTACTTCTTGAGTAATCACAAACATTTTTCCTAACTTGAAGATCCAAGATAGAAGTTTTATACATTACTACTTTCAATTATTTTTATGTTTTCTTCTCTTTTTCCTCAAAATCAGTTTCTTTCCATCTTTTCTTTTCGATTATTTTTCCAACAACAACCTTTTATTATATCAGATTTCCTTGAAAATAAACTTTCTTTCAGTTACTTTCAACTGATCATTCCTGAATTAATTTGTTTATTTCTTCATCTTCAAGAACTATAGTTGTTGCTGCACAAATCCCTTTGATGATTTCCCTTGCATCAGAGAACCCAATGTTTTGTGATCAAATTGCGCTTTTGTTTTCATTGTAAATTTTGTAACTCTCATCTTTATTTACAGAAAATTTTTCCTCTCGATTTCTTTTGCTATAGCATTTTGCCTTTTCACTTTTGAAATGGTAATCAAATTCTTCCTTTCTTCAGGTGTAAATCACATTTTTTGTGCATCTAGTATTGCCTTATTGATAAGAACCTTGTCTTATTCCTCTTCTGTCCCTTTTAATCTCTTCTTTTCTCTTCAGCAGTTAATTTAACTCTGTATTCGCTTTTTCACATCTTTTTAGACATTAATTCTCCTTATAATATTTTATTGTTTTTAATTATTTTACATTATTTTTATATCAACATAACATTGATTATTTTTATATTAATTTATTTTATTTTTCTTATGTAAACTGTTTTTATCAAGATTAATAACCCTTCATAGCATTTTATCTATATTATTATTTATTTTTCAACATCTTGATAAAAATTCTTTTGTTCTTTCCATGTTTAGGATCATCAAAAATTATTTTCAGGCTTGTCGTCTTCCACTATAACCCCTGATCCATAAACACCACACTGGCTTGACACATCGTGCAAAGTCCATTTCATGAGTTACCACAAGCACTGTAAGTCCACCTTTTGCAAAGATCCTCATAACCTTCAGTACCTCTCCCACCATTTCCGGATCAGCGCCGATGTAGGCTCATCAAAAGAAGTACTCGGCTCCATTGCAAGTGCCCTTGCATATTGCAACCTCTGTTTCTGTCCTCCTGATATTTGAGCCGGTTTTGCATGAATAAATCTCTTCCATTCCTACCTTTGCCAAAAGTTCCTTTGCTGCTCTTTTTCAGCTTCTTCACGTGATTTTTTCAGAACCTTTCATCTGACCAATTACACAGTTGTCAAGAACACTCGAGATTGTTGAAAAAGGTTAAAACCGCTGAAAAACCATTCTACTTTTTCCCTCAGTTTGCAAGTGGCATGCTTCCTGAACAATATCTTCCCATGAAACAGTATCTCACCCTTCAGTAGGTCTCTTCCAGTAGGTTTATACATCTTAAAAGTAGTAGATTTTCCACTTCCTGAAGATCCTATAATACTTTCACAACTCTTCGTATACACTCAAAGTTTATAGTCCTCAAAACTGTTCTTTTTCCAAAATCTTTTTCTTATATTATTTCAATTACTTTATTTCCTCTTTCCATTATGCATCACCTCCGAAATCTCAACATTCTGAGAATTTTCTTCCGACTACTTCTTCCAAAACCCAAAATTTTGAGGTCCGTCTATCTCTATATATATTTCTAGGATTGGCAGCTCAGAGTGAATGTCAGGAAGAAATAAATTACACTTGTGATAATAAATACTACTTACAGTATCCTCAAATAGGTCCTGCATTGCATTTGAGTAGAACAGCTCTGGCAACACTCTATTATATCCAATACTGAAGCTATCCTTTTATGTTTATAATAAATTCACTTTCCATTGAAGGAAGTATGACTTCGAACATCTGAGGAAAAATTATACTGCCCATCATTTTGGAAGTGAGTCATTCCAAGAGCTTCCGCCGCCTCAAACTGTCCCTGTCAATGGAATCTATTCCTCCTCTTATAATTTCACACATATATATGCTCCTGTATTAATGGAAACTATAAACAGTGGCTCTCTATAGGAGAAAACTTTAGAAATATCACAGTCCATAGTATATTACTACTGACTGAAACTATCATGTGTTCCTCAATACTCGCAACACAAACCGAGAAAATAGTATTTGCAATTTTATATTATCTGGTTTTGGAGTTCTTTTTCATCAGTATGTATATTTTTACTAATGTGACTCCCAATCCTATTAGTAAACTCCACTATTGTTCCTGTAAGGAGATAAATAAAGTATTCCATGTACCTGTCAGAAATCTTCCAGTTATTTTCTCACAAAAATGCAACCCATGCAAAAAATGTCTTTTTCTCCATTTTCTCCAACCTCATCAGTTTTTGGCATGATTTTTATTGCAGAGTCTCATTATCTGTTCTCTGCTCAGGAGTTATTCTATCCAGTGATTTTTATCTATACCTACGCGTCTCCTCATCGCCTTTAACTCCTATGGCTATATCAAGCTCTGATTTCTTTCAGTATGTAAACCATTTTCCTTTCAAAACCTCTATAGTAAATCTCAAGTTCCGACTGACCTTACGCCATTGCTCCAGGTCTTTCAGAAACACACCGTCTATTTTTGACTCTGAACTTAACGCAACCACCATTGAAGGAAAAATTTTCATTGCCTCCTGTTTAGCAACTCTCTCATCTGATCTATGACATTATAGTGGAGAGTACTTGCTGACCTGTTATTTTGCACCTTTGAAGTCATTTATAGACTTTGTATTGGCATATCTACTGTTTTTCCTCACTACAACCACAAGGTCTGATTCATAGTAAGGCTTTTGTAAACGAAAGGCTCTGCTTTTCTCAGGAGTTGGCGATATTCCGCTACTACTATATCCACCTTTCCTGCAGACAGTGCAGACAAGCAATGCATCCTGCACTTTGATTTTTACTTAACAAGCTTTTTATTAAGTCCCTTTGCATAATCTTTGCTATTTCAACGTCGTAACTCAGCTATAGTACCCATTTTCAATTTTTACTGCCCTGTTTTTCATCATTGTTCTGAAACCAGTTAAATGGTGCATATCCACACCCATACCCACTTTTCAGCTCATCGCTCTGCCGCATACCCCGATACAAACATCATTAAAAACATGATCAGTAGCTATCCTACTTTTTCATCTTTTTCTATCAAATTATATAACTCCTTTATTAGAGTTTCACTATCTCGAATAGTATTTGTAGCAGCACTTTTCTCTATGTTATCTGCTACAACCCATAAGTTAAGTCCATTTTCACTGACCTCATCTCTTCTTATTCTTCCAACATAAACTCCATCAGTATCTTCTGCTACTATAGTATCAGGATACACATTTTTGAAAACATCATCCTGTAATGATAACTCCTTCTTTTTCTTCAAATGCTTTAAATACATCTTTCAATCTCAAAAGGTTTTTCCAATTCAACGTTTACTGATACTGCGTGTCCCATTTTTACAGGTACTCTACACATGTAGCAGTTACTCTAAGATCTGGTAATCCAAGTATTTTTCTTGTTTCTTCAACCATTTTTATTTCTTCTTTTGTATATCCATTATCTAAAAATACATCAATATGTGGTAACAAATTGAAAGTCATCTGATGCGGATAATTTTTGAAGGCCTCCCTTATGGTTGGCTTCCAAATCATCTATTCCTTCTGACCAGAACCCGCCACCGCCTGATAAGTTGAATAAACTACCTTTTAAGTCCATATTTATCATGCAAGTACTTTCAATACTGGATTACCTGTATTGTTGAACAGTTAGGATTGGCAATTATTCCATTATGCCTGTCAAGTGCTTCAGGGTTTGCTTCAGGCACAACAAGAGGGATATCCTTCTTCCATCCATGCACTGCTATTATCTATAACACCCGTCTCTTTTGCTCTTAAATTTAGGTGCATATTCCTTTTGAAATGCTCCCTCCTGCAGAAAATAAAGCTACATCATCACCATCCTTTATATTTTCTTTCCTAAGTCTATTACAGTATAGTCCTCACCGTCAAAATTCACTATTTTCCTGCTGATCTTGGCTGATGCACAAAGATAAAAGTTTTTCCACCGGAAGTTTCTTTCCTTTAACACCTTTAAAAAGTTTGTCCCACAAGTCCTGTTGCTCCAACTACTGCTACATTGTATTTTTCATTTTTAAACCTCCTAAATTTATTTTTATTGTTTTTATTATTTTAATTAATTTTACTATATTATTCCTCTGTTTTAGAAACAGTTTTGTCAGTTTATCCACTGTTTTTCTTCACATGAAACTAAAGAAGTCTTACGATATCATCATTCATTTTACCTAAAATTTTCATTGCAGTTTTCACAGTTACCGGATTACCTCTCACATGAACATATTTCTGCTGACATCATCAAAGTTCCGTATGCAGTCTTGATAGCCTTTTTCATATTCCTGATTCAAAATGCCGCACTCGTTCCTTCATTTCTTTAGGCATAATATTTGCAACTACTGAAACACTCCTTTTAGACCTATTGACAGCATTACAGTGTATCAAATGATCTTCCAGATAAAATTTCTATCTTATCTCCATCACAGATCCTGAATCTCATCATCCGCTCAATACTCCGGAGCTTTATTGCCACTATTTCAGGAAATTCGCAAGTTTTGCAACTGTTTCTGCTTCCAATATTTACTCCCTGTTCTACCAGGAACATTGTACAGCATAACAGGAAACTTTGCTTCTTCCCGCTATTTTTATAATGTCTGTAACTCCTCTGACTTGGCTTGTTATAATATGGGCATGTACTAAGTGCCGTATCTGTCCAAGTTCCTTTGCATATTTTGTAAGCTCAACTCGTCTCTGTCAGTATTGTTTGAACCTCGCAACTGCTATAACCTGTATTCTTCCCTTCACTTTCTTCTACAACAATTTTATAACCTTTTCATGTTCAGCAACATGTAAGTGTGTCTCTGTCGTTCCGCATGGAACTATTCTCTGTTCCGTTTTCAATATGATAGTTTACCAATTCTCTTACTTTTATCTTCATCAACTTCTCCATTTGACTTAAAAAGGAGTTATCAGTGCAACGTATGATCTTTCAAATTTCATATTTACTACCATCCTTTTTATTTTTATAATTCAACTGTTACTCGTATAAATATAATTTCTTCAGCTATCTTTTCACTCGGTCCTGTCATGAGAGCATCATCTCCTCTTGACTATATTCTATTGTCAATTGCCACCGGGTACTTTTACATTTTACCTTCATCTGTAAGGTCAAACATTCTTCCAAGTACAGCTGAAGAGTTGCTCCTTGTTCCACATGCAAGGGTTCTTCCAGCTCCTCTTCCCAAGTGATTACTTCCATATTGTTTCTATCTGCTCATTACAGTTAACATTAACCTTTTAGGAAAAAGCTCTGTATAATTTTTCTATTTTCTCCTAAATCATCAATATCATATTCTGAAAAATCATCTACGAAAAATAACAGAATGGTCTGTCCCTATAATATATAGGATATTTCAATTTCCTTTTCCGTCTATATTTATTTTTCCTTTTAAAAATCTTTTTCTTGTCAGCATTTATAAGTCACTTCAAATATAGGTTTCTCCCATATTTACCTTTTTACAGAAAATCTATTTTTTCTTCTTCATCCATATTTGTTTCAATAAACAAATCTCCTGATAAAGCTTTTACTATAAAGCTGTTTTCCTGCTCAACATTATTATTTCTCAACAATTTGAAAAACATCTTTATTCCGTTACCGCACATAGGAGCCTGACTCCGTCAGAATTATAGTAAACATGAAAGGCATATTTGCCACATATTTCACATCAGCAACCCGTCCGCACCTATTCCAAAAATGTCTGTCATCATACCTGTTTTTGCAAGTTCATTATAGTCAGTATACCTTTTTCTATAAGATCTTTTTCATTCATAATTATAAAAGTCATTTCTGCACCATGATATTTTCTCAAATTTCAACATTTCAGCAACCTCCTCTGTTCATTTTAGTATTATTATGATAAATCCAAATCTCTGCCAGTTGTTAATTCAGCAACTTTTTACCCATAACTTCATCAATCTATTATTGACAGGCTTATTTCAGATGTGGCAACCTGATGGAAGCTTTATATTATTTTCTGAAAGAACCTCGAATATTCTGGCAGCAATCCCATATTGCTTATTAATCCACACCCACAACAGATACCTTTCACAACATATGGATTTATTATAACGCTTTATTCTGTCAAACTTTTCTTCCTGTAAAATCTCACTTACCTGCTCAAGTGAAGCTTTTATCTGTTTTAGGAGTAGTAAATGCAAACTTCCATGTTCACTTGATACATCATTCTGACTTCATCATATTTATATTTATTCCCCTTTTTCTCAGCCCCTTCAAACATCTGCAAACATTTTTCGATAAGTTGGAACATCTTCAACATCACCATAAGAACATTCTCATCTCATTGATATCTCGCCATATTATTTTCCTTCCACTTCTCTCCCTGAAGTATTGCACTCATATTTTTCACCAAGAGACCTTCCAACATATATTTTCAACTCCATATAGTTTCCAAGTTCAATCTGCTCTTGGCTCCATTACTCCTGCTCCAAGAAAATGCTAGCTCCATCATTTCCCTCATATGAAATAACTGAAAGTTTCTTTGCTCTCAGGATAAACTCTCGGATCAATGGAATATATCCCGTCCATCTGTATATATTTCACATTTGCTCCAAGTGCCGCTCGCAAGTGCTCATTGCCGAAGTGTCGGAACCTCTCTTCCAAGTGTTGCGACATCTCCCTTTTGTTAACTCCTGAAATCCGGCAACAATTACTATTTTACCTTCCTTCAGATGATATATATTTTCACCTTTTTATTTCTTCAATCCTATTTTTGCATGATGCCCGCCTGTTCTTATTCCTGCCTGCCTTCCTGTAAGGGAAATAGCTGGATATCCTAACGACTGCAATGCTATACTACAAAAAGAGCTTATCGTCTGCTGCCTCCAGTCGACATAAGTCTGTCCATTTCCTTTTATCAGATTTTCTGTTATTTCTCATTTGCAAGTTTTATTAGACCGTCTGTTGTTTTTCCCCATTGCAGACACTACTGCAATCCACTTCATTATTGCCTTCATCCTTCACTTTTTCCCAGATATCTGGCAATATCCAATATTTTTCAGTTGTTGCAACCGAACTGCCTCCATATTTATGGAACTATTATCACTTTTTAACCCTTTACTTTTCCATAATTCTGAAAAACTTTATATTTCCATTTTAAAACAGTTTCCTAATTTTATCTTATTAGATGTAATTATACATCTATTTTTAATTACACTCAAAGATTTCATCATTTCTATGAGGTCATCTCCAGCTTTCCCTTTTTACTGCAACTTTGGCTTTTTCCTGTCCTTTTACAAATACAACTGCAGGTGACTCATTCTGTTATAGTTGCTTTGACATTGCATAGCAGTCTCTTGTCGTTGTTATTGTGCAGTATCCCCACTCCAGCCTTTTGAAGTTTACCTTCTGTATAAGAATATCTCCTGATTCACAAAGCTTTCCGCCACTGTAACTCATTCTTCGGCTTTTTCTTCCAGTTTATTTACTATTCCTGCTTCATATTCAGCCTGATAAAGTGCCGTTCTTATGTTATCAGACATTCCACCATTCCATGCAACACACATGTCTTTTTCCAACTGACAGTTTCCTTGATTCCTCCTACATTGTATAAAGAGTTGTCCCTGCATTTTCCAACAATACTCTTCCTCGCTCTCATATTTAACTCTGAGAATCCTATCTGATATTTAATTTCCATTGCTTCCGTAGCATTGTAATTATTTCCTTCAGTACTTCTTCTATAGGCTTAGGATCATCACCCTCTTTATAGTATACCCCAACCTCCAATCCCATATTTACTGTATGTACTACTATTCCAAGTTCTTTTCAGCTTATCAAGATATTTGAAAATTTCTTCCAGAGCAAATATAAAGCACACTGACCGAAATATCTGGGAACCCATATGTGATGGAATCCTCTGAAATCAAGATATTGGTTGTTATTGATCTCTTCACTATATCAAACAGGTTTGCCTGAAACAGTGAAATTCAAATTTTGAAGTTAGTCCTGACGTTTTTATATAACTAGTGTGTGTGCCTCTATCTCGGATCAATTCTTATAACCGCCTGTCCCTTTTTCCCTTGATTATCTATCTATTTCATCTTCATTATCTATAACTATTTTTTAATTCCATAATCCACTGCCATTTCCAGTTCCTTTCATATGTCTTGTTATTTGTGCATATGAACTCTGTTCATTGAAATCCTGCTCTATATGCTGTATACACCCTCCGCCTGAAACTGCATCCAGCTCAAGTCCTTTTTCAACCAGTTTTGCTATTCCTGTTGTAAGGAAAGCCTTTCCTCATGTAGGCAATCTGTGTACCAAATCTTGATGATTTAAATGCTTCCTTCATTTTATCTATCGTTGTTTCTATAAGTTCCTGATCCATCACATAAAGAGGTGTTTTAAATTCCCTTTGCAAGTTCAACTGTGTCCACCTCCTATTGACAGATTTCCTCATTAATTTCAGTTCCAAATACTCTATAATTTTCATTTTCCTTTCCTTTTAATTGTAGGTCTTTCATCAGCCTGATTCTATTTTTAGAAATAATCCATTATAATAAAAATGCTGACAAAACGGATCAGCATATAAAACATCTATTTTATAAGTTAAAATTAAAAATTATGATTTATACCTGACAGCGCAACATCATCCAATATAAGATAATGACAGTTCCATGGATATTCTTCCATAGCCCCAGCAACAAAGAAAGTCACTTTTGCACTTCGGCAGTTATTCCTTTTCAGTTTATTTCACAGAATTGACTTTTTCTCCATAAGCCTACTTTTAATACCTGCAAATTCTATCTGGTATATACATAATTTTTCTATTCTTGTAAAGTTTTAATTTATTCATAACCATCATATGTTGGATTAATTCTTAAAATAATCCCACCTAATTTTTATATTTTCATTTTCATTATTAAAGTGCTATACAGTTATTATACCATAAAGAAAAAGAGGTACTATTATGTTATTTTTAAACAGTCTGTAGAAGATCGTCGAAATGATTATAAACGGAAGTAGTCTCTGAATACTTTACTATTCTCCCACATTGCTAGTTGGAATAATACAGGCTCTCATACCTCTTTCAGATAATCTTAACTAACTTGACAACGTTGCTGTTGCATGTTCTGTAACCTTCAGTCAGCCTGTACTATCATATGGTTGCCCTGTCGCAGTGGACTTGAGTGGCGGCCATGGTAGATAGTGAAAATACTATGGAAAGGGAATAATGAGGGCTGCAGGGAAACAATGCTTCAAATTTATGTTTTCAGCTTTTATAATAGGACTTATACTGATTCCTATATGTATTCTTATGAGCTTTTTGTTATTTCAAAAACCACTTCCAGAAGAAATAAGAGGTACAGTATTTACTCACATTGCAGCCTCACTCATCTCGTAATGCCCTCTATATCCTTGCGGCCATTTACACTCCTTCCAAGAATGCAACAGATCGCCCAGTTACATACTTATATGAATATCACTGCTTTTTGTTTTTAAAAATATTTTTAATTCATTACTCTTTATGTTTTCCGATGCGGACTTATTGAGCAGTAGCAGCTACATTCTGTCATAGTTGTCATTACATTATGGATGTTTCATGATGTTTTGTCAGAACAAGTGAAACAAAACTGATTTTGCGTAAATACTCAATGAAACTTCCCATTATAATGAAAAATTACAAGAATAGGTCTTCCTGCAATGATAACACTACATGCTGATTTACTTTTGGTTTTTCCTTATAAAACATGAAATGGAAAAATACGGTGCACTGTTTCGACAGGACAAGGAATTGCGGCAAACATCAATCACTCTGCTTAACCTTCCTTCCTCAATTGGAACAGCTGTAAATAACAATGATAAGCATTAATGGGACTTAAAAATATTGAAAAATCCAAAAAGATTTTTACTGACAGCTGATTACAAGTGTTGTTATTGCAGCGCTGACAATAATCCTGATAGTTCCCTCAACCATGATATGATAGCTCTTTTCACAAGAAACAAGGAAATATGGCGTAGCTGACAACGCTCTAAATATTTTTACCTATTCAATAATAGGTTTCGGTATTTTCACTGTATGTCAGGGTGTATACTGCAGCTTTAGGAAAAACAACACTCTGCTTGTTATGTCCATATTGAGAATATGGCTTTTCAGATATGTATTTATTTTAGTTATACAAAAATATTTAGTTTGTACTCCATTTTCTGGGGAAACCTGTTTTCAAACACTGTTGCAGGAATAATCTTTTTCTTTTCTTGTAAAGACACTGACTGGGAAAATGTTGATGTACTTAAAATAAGAAAAATTAAAGTAAAAGTTTATTATAAAATAAAATTTGTAGATTAATATAAAGGGCTGCCTTAAAAGAAAAATAATGTAAAAACTATATTTTTGAATTATTTAAAATTTTACAATGTAAAATAGGAAATGAATTTTAGGAAAAGTCATCTGTCCGAGCCTTTAGGCAAGTTTTGACTTTTCCTCAATAAATGACTGCTTTTATGATGAGTAAAATTTTAGTAAATGAGAAAAATATAGTCATATCAATATATTTAATTTTTACTATTTTGAAACAACCTCTTTTAGGTTAAGATTATTTTCTCTTCAATTAATTTTATACCAGCAATTTCACTATGTACATCTATCGCCCTATATGCTGGACGTAGATCTTTCATCACTTGTAATCTGCTCGATTCTGTGGGCATTCCAGCTTGCTATTCTGGCAAGGGCAAATAATGGAGTAAAAATATTTGTGAATGTTGAGAAGCTATAAACAAATCCCTGAATATAAATCAACATTTGACATATTTCAAAACCTTCCCTTTAATTTCCTTACACTATTTCCTTTGTAAATTTTTCCACATTGCTGAACAGTTCAAATTCTTCTGCTGACCTTTTCTTTTGCAAGCTCTATAGCTTTTTCTTTAAAATAACGGCTCTCGGATCTGAAAGTGTATAAATTGTATGTCCCATTCCGTAAACCCACCACTTCTGTCAAATGCTTCACCCATAAATATTTTTCTTATATATTCTTCAGAAATTCTTCGTTAGTGTAACTGCAATTCTTCTTTATATCCTCAATCATATTGGAAACCATACAGTTTGCCCCTCCGTGTAAAGGCCCTTTAAGTGAACCTATAGATGCGGAAACTGAAGAATATGTATCTGTTCCTGTTGAAGAAACAACATGCGAAGTAAATGTGGAGTTATTTCCTCCTCCATGTTCAGCATGAATAAGGAGTATCAAATCAAGTATTTCAGCCTCCAGATCAGTAAAACTGCTGTCAGGTCTCAGCATATGAAGTATATTCTGGCAATGCTGTATTTCACAGGATTATGAATAATAAAACTTGCTTAAATGCTTATGATTTACAGCATGATAGCTGTAAACCAGAAGGCTTGGAAACTTTGCAATAAGGTGAAGAGCCTGATTAATCAAGTTTTCAAGCGAAGTATCATCAGGATTTTTATCAATAGTGTAAAGACATAGGACAGTTCTCTGGAGCTGATTCATTATATCTACTTGGCTGCCTGTAAATAAATTTCTATAAATTCATCAGGCAGTGTACGATATCCTTTTTAATGTACTGTTAAACATCTTAAGTTCAAAATTTGTAGGAATCTTTCCCAAAAAGTAATAAAAACATTGTCTTTTCAAAGGAAAAACTCTCTTCCCCAAATTCCTTTAAAATATCTCTCACAAGAATCCTCTATAATAAAAGTCTCCTTCTTCAGGAATTTTCTTGCTTTCCTGAATACTATATCCTTGGACAGATCCTATTTTTGTAAGCCTGACAAGAACCCCTGTTCCATTTTTGTTACGTAGCCCCTTTTTACATCCAGTTCATCATACAGTTCTTCAGAAATGAAGTTGTTCTCATGTGTGAGATTACACATTTCCTTTTATAAAATCACTCTTTCATGGTTTTCCTCCTAATTTAAAATGAACTAAAAGATTTTCAATAATTTTTCAGTAACTCAGTTGTTGAAGCTGTTCCTCCCAAATCTGCAGTTTTCACATTTGAAACTTCCAATGTTTTTAATACAGCCTTCTCTATTTTGTCAGCATAATCATTAAGATTCATATATTTCAGCATTTCAATCCCCTGAAAGTATAAGAGCAAGGGGATTTGCCTTATTCTGGCCTGCAATATCAGGTGCCGATCCATGTACAGCTTCAAATATTGCAATGTCATCTCCTACATTTGCTCCAGGAGCAATTCCAAGGCCACCTACAAGCCCTGCCACAAGATCCGAAAGAATATCTCCATATACATTCATTGTTACAATAACCTTATATTTTTCAGGTCTGCTTACAAGCTGCATGCACATATATTGTCAATTATTGTTTCTTCAAGTGTAATTCCAGGATATTCCTCTGCAACTTTTCTTGCTATTTCAAGGAAGAGACCATCTGTCAACTTCAGGATATTAGCCTTGTGAACGACTGTAACCTTATCCAGATTATTATTTTAGCATATTCAAATGCTGATTTTATTATTCTGCGCTTCCCTTTTCTGTAATTCTTTTAATTGCAACAGCAGTGTCTTTCTTCATTTTCATACTGTCTCCTTCGCCCATATAAATTCCTTCTGTATTTTCCCTGAATATTACAATATCAACATTTTCAAATCTTGTCTTTACTCCCTGCGTAATTCTCTGTATGGTCTTATATCGAGTAAAGGTCGTATTTTTCCTCAAATATACATTTTATACTTCTGAATCCTTTTTCAATCGGTGTTCCAATAGGTCCCTTATGGCAATTTTTATTCTTTCCCACACTTTTATAAAGACTTTCAGGTATCAGTTCCCCTGTTTTTCATATACTTCTGTTCCCTGCATTTTCTGTTTTCAAAACTGATAGAACTCTGCAGCTTCAAAAATATTTTTTAAACTTTCTGATATTTCAGGTCCGATACCGTCTCCTGGTATGTAATGTAACTATTTTATTCATAAACAAACCTCCATATATTTTTCAAAAACCCCTCACTTTACTACCCTGTGAATTCTTTTCTCGCCTAAAACTCATCTGACATGGCAATCGACAGATATCCTCCATAACCCAGTATCTTTTACTCTCTTTCTGATCCATTAAATTTAACTTAAATTCTGTATTTTTGTTTTATTTTTACTATAAATTCTCCCTTTTCCAGAGATTCTCTATGTTTGTCAATTCCAGTTCATCATATTCATCAATTGAGTCAAATCTGCAGAACTGATGAATTCCAATGGAAGAATTCCACTATTTATAAGGTTGGCTTTATATTCTTGCAAATGATTTTGCTATTACAGCCTTTTTATACCAAGATAAAGCGGAAGAAGTGCCGCATGTTCCTGCTCGAACCTTGACCATAGTTATCTCCACCTCAATAATTCCACCATTATTCTTTTCAGCTCTTTCCTTAAAAATCAGGAATTATAGTCTGAAAACAATGTTCAGAAAAGTTTAGGTATGTTAGATCTGAAAGGAAGTAATGCCGCATTTGAAGGACATATATCATCTGTTGTTATGTTATCCTTTGTTTTCAATATCACTTTCTTTTGTAAAACTGTCCTGTAACTTTTTCTCCAACTGAAATGGCTTTTATATTTGGCCCCACTATTATTTCTACATTCCTCTTTCCCTTTTTATCAGCAGAAGGATAAAATATAGTTATTCTGAAACATCATATTTTTCAGGGAAAATCTACTTTTTATTTCATCTCCTAGTTCCCTAGGGTCTGCAGATACCGCAGTCAACGCCGATGCAGCCGCTGTTTCTGTACTTACTAGATAAACTCCCGCATCCATTGTTCCACATCTTCCTTAAAGTTTCGTTAAATGTTCTCAATGATATTCCATTTGATTTTAGGTGCCTCGCCCCATTCCTATACATGGTCCGCAGCTGCTTCAAGAAGTCTTGCCCTGCAGCAATAAACTTTGACATGTCTCCATTTTCAGAAACCATTTTCATAATACTGCTTGATCCCCGGAGATAAACAAGACTCACATCGGGATGTACCTTTTTCCGTCCAGAATAGACGCCAGCTTCATAAAATCAGAATAGGAGAATTGTACACGAACCGATCACTATCTCGATCCACCTTTATCTTTCTTCAGGTATTTCTTGCATGAACGTTGTCAGGACTATGTGAAAAGCCGCAAGAGGTGTACAAGTTCATCCAGATTTACAACTAATTTCTTTCATCATACTCGCATCTTTCATCAGCGCATTTCTCATAAAATCCTCTTCCTGACTGCTTTTGAAAATCCCTTGTCAGTTCATCACTGGAAATATTGATGTAGTCGTTCCAAGTTCAGCTCCCATATTTGTAATGGCAGCCCTGTCCTCCACTGAAAGACATTTTTATCCCTTCTCCGGTGTATTCCATCACATATCCTACTCCACCTGACAGTGTTTTTCTAAAACGTGAAGAATTATATCCTTTGCAGATACCCATGGCTGCAGTTTTTCCTTCAGTTCAACATTATAAACTTTTGGAGCTCTGATAGTAAAGTCCTCTAGCCATTCCCTATGGCAACATCAAGTCCTCCTGCTCTTATGTAATCATTCCAAGTCCCTCCACCTCTAGGAGTATGACTGTCAGAACCACTAATATTTTTCCAGGTTTTCCAAATTTTTCAAGATGTAATCTGTGGCATATTCCTGTTCTCAGGTTTTGAAAAATAATAAGTTATGTCTCGCTGCAGATGTTTTTATAAACTCATGGTCATCTGCATTTTTCAAAGCTTTCTGACTGAAGCTATTACAGATCTACATAAGCTACAGAAAACTCTGTTGCAACTATCTTCTATATTCATGGAATTCAACTGAAGATACGCCATTGTTCCTGTTGAACCTGTGTCAAAGTCTGATGAACCTCTGACAGCGATTTCATTTCCGCTTTTAACTCACCTTTTATCAAGTTATTGCTTAATATTTTATAGGTTAAGTTCATTCCCATAATTAGATTTCCTCCCAAATTTCATTTTTATTTTAGTATCAATGAAAATTATTATATAACTTTAATTTACCCTAGTCAATAAATTCCCATGAAAAGCCCATATTTTTCATTATTCAAAAATCTATTATATATATCTTAAAAGATAAACTATATACAATTATATAATTGAGCAAAGAACTGTTTTCAGAAAATGGAACTCCATTTTCCGAACAGATTTCTTCTATCTATTTTACATTATTTTGAACATCTAAACCAATCGCTCTCCAGCTACAGCATTTCCTGATCTCTACACTATTTAATGCTCCAAATCATCTGAATTTGAGATACATTACAGAGTGATTATTGATTTAGCATTTTCCTTTAAGAAATCATAATCATACTTAATTAGAGGAGTCTCTTTTTGACAACATCTCCTCTCATTTACTAATCTTCAAACCTTTTCCTTCAAGTTTTTACTGTATCCATTCCAGTGAACAAATATTTCTAATCCTGAAGGTGTTACACTCGAACGCATGATTTGTTTCAAATATTTTTCAGTTTCCCATCTGCAGGTGCTAACATTATCCTGATTCTGATGGCTCAATAGCCATTCCATCCCCTATCATGAGCAAAAACTTCATCAGGTGCTTCTGATAAAGGTGAAAAAGCTCTGAAATGGTGCAAACACCTTTCCATTAAATTCTTGTGTTTCAGCTTCTTTTTCCCTTTTGAATAAACTCGAATAAACCCATTTTAGACCTCCATAAAATTTTATTATAATTAACATTGTTTAATATATATATAATGTACTATATAAAGAATAAATAGTCATGAATAAATAGCCAATCTTTTATTTATAACTATTTTGATTTATAATCATTCTTATATTTCCAATTATAATTCAAATACTTCAAAGGCATTTTTGAAACTGCAATAAACTTCATAAGATCATCCTGAGTAAACGTTGCTCTTCTCCAGTTCCTTGAATTTCAATACTCCTCCCTTGTCATCCATAATAATGTTCATATCCACATCTGCCTTGAATCTTCTTCATATTCCAGATCACAGTATGTCATTTTTAATTTTTCCAACACTAATTGCGGCTACTTTGGAAATTATCGGTATTTCATTCAGCTTTCCGTCATCAATCAGCTTTTCTGTGGCAAGTTCCATAGCAAGATACGCTCCCGTAATTGAAGCAGTTCTTGTTCCACCGTCTCGCCTGAATTACATCACAGTCTCATTATAATCGTTCTTTCTCCGAGCTTACTCAAATCAATTGATGAACGTAATGCCCTTCCAATCAGACGCTGTATTTCCATCGTCCTTCCGGCAACCTTTCCTTTTGAAGCTTCCCTCTGAACACGATTATTTGTTGCCCTTGGAAGCATACTGTATTCTGCAGTTATCCAACCTGTTCCACTTCCTCTCAGAAAGGGTGGAATTTTTCCTCAACTGTCGCATTACATATAACTTTTGATTTCCAAACCTATCAGTACAGACCCTTCAGGATGCATTATGTAATTTTTTGTTACCCTGTACTCTCTCATTTCATCATCTACCAGTTCTCACTAAAATATCTCTCTTCCTTCTAAACCAAAAGCAAAATAAACTTTCGAAATAAATTTCTAATGTCTGTCATTATTTTCCTTATAAAGAGGAAACTTTTTCTGCAATTCCAAACTTCATTCTAACTTCATTATTTTTCCATCATCATTAACATTTTCCACTCAATGACCATTTTTGCCCAGCTATTCGACAGCTTCATCTTCCTTCATTCCCTGCTGTTACTGCCGGAGTCCCAAGTCTTATTCCACTTGTTATGAAGGGTTTTTCCGGATCATTTGAATAGAATTTTTATCACAAGTTATTCCTGCCTTTTCAAGACCTTCTTCAGCCATTTTTCCTGTAACTCCTTTTAGGTCTTAAGTCTCACAAGCATTAAATGATTGTCAGTACCACCACTTACTATTCTCAATCCACCTTTTTACAAGGGTAGATCTCATAGCTTTTTGAATTTTTCACAACCTGTTTCTGATATTCTTTAAATTCAGGTGATAATGCTCCTTAAATGCCACTGCCTTTGCGGCTATTATATGCATTAATGGACCACCTTGGATTCCCGGGAATATTGCCTTATCAATTTTTTTAGCTATTTCTTCATTATTTGTAAGGATTATTCCACCACGAGGCCCTCTCATTGTTTTATGAGTTGTTGATGTTACAATATCAGCATATTCCATAGGATTAGATGTTCTCCTGCCGCTACAAGTCCGGCAATGTGTGCCATATCCACCATTAACTAAGCTCCAACTTCATCAGCAATTTCCCTAAACTTCTTAAAATCAATTACTCTTGAATAAGCACTTGCCCCTGCAACTATTATCTGCGGTTTTTCCTGAATGGCAAGTCTTCTTATTTCGTCATAATCCAGCATTTCTGTTTCAGGATTTAATCCATATTCAATTCCTACGTACTTTTTCCCTGAAAAGTTTATTTTATATCCATGTGTCAAATGGCCACCTGAACTTAGTCTCCATTCCAAGAATTTTATCTCCTGCTTCCAGCAATGAAACATAAACTCCCATGTTAGCTCTGTGATCCTGAATGTGGCTGAACGTTTGTACCCTCTCGCCCCTAAAAATTTTCTTTCAGTCTGTCAACGTCAGCTGTTCCACAGTATCTGCGTTTGCACATCCCCCATAATATCTTTTTCAGGATATCCTTCTGCATATTTATTTGTAACACAGAACCTGCAGCCTCATAACTGCTCTTTGATACAAAAATTTTCTGATGCTATTAATTCTATTCCTTCTTCCGTCTCTTTCTTCTTCCACTATTGCGTTATACACTTCTAAATCGCAATTCTAATCATATTCCATATAGCCTCCCTATTGGTTACTTTTTCACATTATAACAAAAAGCTGAATTTATCCAGCCTCTTTATCACAATTTTATTTATCACAATATAGCTTTTTATCCTTGATATTTTGCATAAATATTATAACATAAATTACTAATTTGTAAAAATTACAAAATACACATCAGTTAAATCAGTATTTGGTGCGAATGATGGGACTTTGAACCCATACGGCTACTGCCACTCACCCCCTCAAGATTATCTTCTTTTATTATAATAAGCTATCCTTTATTTTTCAAGATATATTTTAAATTAATAACAAATTTTTACATTTTTTATATTTTAATTTTCTTTTTGTCTCCAAAAATGTCTCCACAGATTTTTCATACTTTGTTGTCCCAAGATTATTTAAAATTTTCAATTTGTTACTTTATTTCTAAAAATTTTTATCCTACTTTCTAGAAGTAATTTATGGACAGATTAGAACCTTTATCCCTATTATCAAGAGATTTTCCGTAAGTATTGATTAAATTCATCACTGATGTGCGATTTTTCTTTTGCTATCAACTGAATAATCATAATACAAAAAATTTTTAGATTTATCGTATTATATATATCATAATAATCAAAAATGCTTTTGAAAAATCTGAATAATCTGCTTCTGCTAAGGGAATGTCCAAAAACACATTTTCCCTGTATATGGTATATATATGAAAGCGAGAAACAACTTCTTTTTCGATATTAGCTTCAAGAACTCTAGATGTTTAGTAAAATAAATATATTGCTGATCTTCTTCTGCTTCTTTAGAATCTATTCCAAAAATGGATTTTTCTGTTGTCCCATGGATATTTACAAATACTTCAAAAATAATCTTTCAAATAATCTGTATAATTAAAAGTTATTACATTTATACCGCTTTCTTTTAACTCATCTTGTAATTTATTAAAAGACATTTTTATTAGTCACAATATCTAAGTCATCTACTTCTAATGGATTATCTAAATTTTTAATATATTGACCAAATTCTTTTTCAAATTTATTTAACTCTCTTAATATTATATTTTTATCATTTTTGTCACATTTATTTCTAATAAATTTTAAAAATAAGTTTTTAATATCTTTTCAATTTCTTCATAATTTCACCTTTGATTTCTTCCATTTCCATTTCTATTTCTTCACCACTTAGATGTTCTATTATCCGTTCTTCTTCTATTGACATTTTAATATTTGTTAGAAAGCTTCTTTTGCACATTTTTATATATGGTTTTTATTTGTTTCTTTCAACATCTTGCCAATATATTAGTTCATTATTAGATATTGCTAAGTATAATAAAAACAAATTATTGATTTTTCCATCTATTGAGCTAAATATTCTTTCACTTTACTTTCTTTCTATTTCTGATTTTTAAATCAAAAATATTTTCAGTACGTCTGATTGATAACATCTGTATTTCATTTTTGATATTAATCTATCGAAGAATAACCTCCATTTTCAAAAATTCTTATAACTTGTTTTCATTCCCATGTATAAATCAAAACCATTTCCTAGTATATACAACCTTTTCATAAATTCTCCTTTTACATTTTCATTTTTAAATCAAATTATCTTTTCAAAAATCTTTTTTTCTCAGTTCTTTTTTTAAATTTTTACTTATATTTTCAATTATTTTATTCATTTCATTTTTGTATTTTTCTATTTCTTCATTAGATGCATGTCTTTTTTCCATCATAACTATAACTTTTTGAAAATCTTTTTGTATTCTTGGAATTCTTCCTTGCCCCATTTTCTTTTTGAATTCTGTTTCTAATACTTCTTTAGGATTTTTATCCGGTGTTTCTTTCTGACTATACAACAACTTATTTTTCTATTATATAGCTTTATTTCATCAAATACTCTTGAATTATATATTTTTTCAACATTGTCAGGAATATTTTAACAACTAAATCATGATGTTCCTTAGGGTGTCATTCTAGGGTGTAAAACCATCAGCTATCATTTTTCATATCTCTGTAAAGTTCCTAAAAATGATTTCTCAGGTTTCACTGCAACTATATTTAATTCCGTTGAATAACCCTGCTTTTTAAATTCTTCGGCTTCTCTTATAGGTATTTCATATGTTCTCAATGTTCCTTCCAAAAATTATATTATATTTTTCATTTCTCATTTCTTTTACTAATTTTTCAACCATTTCTCCTGCCCATTGCTGAGTATAAATTGAAGCATCTTTTTCCATATATCCTGTTAAATTGTTTGTATTGAGGATGGTCTTTTCTGCTAATCATCTCCACTTATTGGAATATAGTTTTCTTTTTATATTTATCATTCTTTCTAATCCTGACTTACCAGCTCCAGGCTGACCGCCAAGCATATAAACTTTTTGGTTTTTCTCCCTTTCATACAGCGATTTATAATAATTACTAATTCTTTCAAATTTATCTATCAGTTCCTTATCTGTATAATTTTTCATATTTATTCTCCTTGAATACTATCTAGTATTTCATTTATAAATTTACATTTTTATTTTAAATTCTTTCATTTTCTCAATATCCATATTTGACAGTTCTTTAAGTTCTTTTTCCTATTTTTTTCATATAATTTTTAGTACTAAATTTTCTTCAAGATTATCTTCCATTCTTCTAAAATTTGCCATAACTTCCCATCCAAATTCTTTTGCTGTTTCCTGTTCCAGTGTTATTTCGTACTTTTTATCCATATTTTTCTCCTTTTTATATTATTTTCTACACGTGAGAAATCAAAAATACTTATATAAATTATCTTTCTAATTCTTTTTGATTTAGTTTTTACTCTTTCTTTTTATCTATAATTTTTCTTTTTCACCTGGTTCTTTTTAACTTTTTATTTATTTCAGGATTTTCTATTGTAATATTTTTTTAATTAAATTCTCTTTTTCATTTAAAGCAATTCTCTATCTCAATATCTTCAGCATTTCACTTGTCATTTTACTTATCAGCTTTTCCCATTGATTTAGATACTCTATATATTCCTCTTTTTCCATTCCCTAGTAAATTCCTTTTCAATAACACTTTTTAGGATCTATATTAGGAGTCTTAGACATATCATAAATACATTCATTTTCACGATTGTATAATTTTATACTATCAAAATAATTTAGTCTTATAGAGTTCTGAAACTGTAACTGGAAAATTTTTGACACATTCATCATCAGAATCTCTTTTTGGTGCTAAACGAGGAATCTCTTCAATTAATTCTTCATATCTCATTAAATTGTCAAAAAGATTTTTCAGGGTTTCCTAAACCACAGTATTAATTTCTAAGGAATATCCATTTTTATATTCTTTGCTCTTTCTTTTGGAGTCTTAATTGATTTTAATGTTCCATCTACAATAACATCCACCTTATTTTCAATTGATTTCTTCACTAATTCATCTGCTACTGCACTAGCAAAAGTGTATGAGTATATTTTGCACTTTCTTTTCCATATTTTTATATAATCCAAAAGTAGTTCGGATGATATTTTCTAATTCATCAACATCAATTACCAAATTCTCTTTCCTATTCTATCTTTAAGTTTTCACTTTTCCCAGCGCCAGATTGTCCTCCCTAAAAATAAACTTTTTGATTTTCTTTACTTTCTAATTTTTCCTTTTTCATTCAATAATACTCATCCATTTATAACATCTTTAAAAGAAAACTCGTCCATATTTTTATTCACCTGCTTTCAATTATAACAGGCATGTCTTCATAGCCTCCAAACCAATAATTCTTAATTCTTCTTGTTTAAAAATTATTTTTAAGATATTCTTTGCAACATCATTTAACCATTTTTATTTTTCTAATTCCATATTATATTTTCTAAAATATTTTTCAAATTCAGTTGCTGAAAAATTGTCCCTTAAATTATTTAGATAAGTTTCTCCTGATTTATTTCATACATCTGACTCATAAAAAATTTTATTTTTCATTTTTAAAGTTTGTAAATCTACATTTTGTGGATATTTCTATTAAGTTTGATAATTCATCATTCATGCTATCCAAATCTTCTTCGACTCTTAACTTTTTAAATATAATTCTTTCTCTTTATTTTTCCATAATTCTTCTCCTTTTTATTCGACAGTTTTTCTTTTTATCAACATTTCCCATATTTTTGTTTTATTCTATACAATGTAGCCGAACTTAATCCAGTCAATTTAATACTAATCTCTTAATTTTATGCTTTTATCTATCCAAGCCTTAACATATCTTTTTGTTCAGTTGTTAGATTTTCTATTTTATTTGGTCTACCTACAATTTTACCTTTTTCTTGAGATTTTTCGTCCTTTTTCATCTGTTTCCAAAACATTATATGCTTCTCTTTGCGTTGTCTTATTTTTACTCTTTCCTTTTCGGCAAAGTATCCTAGAAGATGAAGTATAATAGATGCAGAAGTTTCCATTTCAAGTTCACTTTTTATTTGCAGTATTAAGTTGGCTGTTCTATAAATTCCAAGAAAACTCTTTTATTTTTAATAACTCAAAGGTATCCTTTATTTCATTGTTATTTCTTCCAAGACGATCTAGTTCCTTTATAACTATTATATCATTTACTCTAACTTTTGCCATCAGTTTTTTCCCAATTTTCTCTATTTATAAAATTTTTCCTGAAGCTTTGTCAATAAATATATTTTCTCAGAAACACCATAAGAAAATAATGCCTGTACCTGCCTTTCTTCATCCTGAGTTTTCGAGGATACCCGTATATATCCATATTTCATTTTATTTTCCTCTTTTATAGATTATCTTATCTTTCCTTTTCTAATTCTAATTTTGTGATTTTTCCTTATTTTTCTATTTCTATTTTCTTATCTATTTGAATTCCTTCAATCGCATTATCATATAAGAACTTTAGCATTTTTCTATTATCTCCACTCAAATAATATTCAGAAAGTTTGATATTATATTCTTCTAAATCTTTCTCTTCTATATTCAGTATTCCCTCACCATCTCGATATTAGTATTGCATTGGCTACTATGTTGCTTGTCCTTTTATTTCCATCCCAGAAAAAGTTGACTCTTATTGCCCAAAGGTAATAATTTAAAAGCTCTTTCTGTTGTACTCTCTCTATATTTCAGACAATTTTTTTCTCAACTTCCTCTATTCTAGGTATTTCAGGCTCAAATCTTTTACCATCACATAAACGTACTCCTACTTTTACCATATCTTATAATCTCTGAGTCAAGGCTTTCGTTTGCTGAAACCCTTTTATTTACATTACATATAAAATCTACATCCATCTTTATCCAGATTATCAAGTATATATTTCCATGCAGACTTCAGATTTAAAATAACTCTTACATCATCAAGAGATACATTTCCATCATTGATACCATTAAGTATCTAGTCTGAACACATGTAGTATTTAGTCCTTCCAGTTTAGCCGCATTATAGACAGATGAAGTCATTACTTTCTTTTGCAAGAAATACATTCTGTTCTCTAGTCAAATTATATTTATCCTCCATTTTCAAAAATTTCTCTCTCTTACTTATTATAATTTATTTTACCATTTTTATCAAAAAGTCTAGTTTATTTTGATAGATTTATATGAATTTAAATAGAATAATCGCTTATTTTATAACTTTTATATTCTCTCTCAAAAAGTATACTTTTTGAGAGGATTCCTTTATTTTATAACAGAATAAAATATCATAAACTAAAAGTTTGACAATGGATGAAAAATATATTAAAATTATAAAAAGGAGTTGATTCTGATGAAAAATCTCTAAATGAAGATAAAATTCTAGATTCTGATTTACAAAAAGAATTGTAGTTTTAATGATAGTAATTTTACTAATATCTCAATTTTCTTTTCTTCAGATTTTAAGACAAAAACTTTTCTTAAGTCAATTACGGACTATGCACCGCTTTCTATGTATAATGCCAATAATAATACTTTTTGAAAAATTGTTTTAAATCTCTTATCAAAAAGATTTTTTTTAATTATTTCATTATTATTTTTAATACCTTTAATATTTATTTTACTTTTTATTGATAAAAGAACATCATATGCATGGAAATATACATGGAAATTATTTTTGTGTTTTTGGCAATAGTAATTGTAACCATATCCTCTTTTACAATAACTTTCGTTAGATACAAAGAAATACCATTAATTAAACCTGGAAAAATCATCTGAGTTTTTGCTTCATTCCTAATGATTTTTATTCTTTCAATATGTATTTTCTTATCCTATTTTTCTAAATTAGGGACTAATTTTTACCGGTTATTTTATAATTAGTGTGTATGAAACTTTCTTTGATATTCTTTCAAGTCTTGAAAATGAAAAAGATTGATAAAATTATAAAAAAATTCATATATAAACCTTAATTTGAAAAATATCTGTGTTATAATATTTAAAAATAATTCTTATGGAGGATTGAATATGAGAAAATAGATTTAGAATTGAAAAGAATTGCTGAAGCAATACACAGTGTGGAGCTTGAATGTGGAAAATGCTCTGAAGAAGAAATTGAACTTGTAGAAAAAAAGTGCATACGGAGAAATACAGATGAAGAATTTAAAAACAAGTATTGTTTATTGCAAGTAAATAAGAGCTGATACTATATGGCATTTGATCCGTATGTTTGTTCAGGAACAACGGTTTTAAAAATAAGTTTCACACAAAAGACAGGAACTTTCTTCAAAAATTGAAAGACCTTTTTAGCAGCAAAACGCACAGAAGAATTTCAAAAACAACCATTACCGGAAAAATAGATTATGAATATTTTAAAAGTATTCATGCCTATATTTTTCAGGACATCTATGAATGGGCTGGTAAACAGCGAACTGTTGACTTAGCAAAAGATGGGCACATATTTTTGCAGGGTTAAAGATATAGAAGATACTGCTAGAAATATTTTTAGTAAAAATTAACAAAGAAAATAATTTTTAAAATGAACTACAAAAAGAACTTGCTAATGAAACTTTTCCAATTTGTTCTTTGAACTAAATGAGTGTATCCTTTTCGGGAAGGAAATGGAAGACTCAAAGAGAGTTTTTAAAAACATTGCAAAAATTAATAATTATGAGCTTTCCTTTAGAAATATTTCAAGTGAAGAAATGATAGAAATTTCTATAAATAAAGATACAACTATTTTAACAGGTAAATTTAATGAGGGCTTTCTCCAAAAACAAAAAGAGAACTAAAAAACATAGATACAGAAGCGTGAAAGATAAAAAGACAGATTAATCCCTGTCTTTTTATCTTCCTCCCTATATCCTTAACTTCACTTTTTTCAGCCTTATTTTTAGCGATATTCCTATTTTTCATTCCTGATTCAATTAATTTATTGACTTCATTCAATCTCTGTCTTTTTCTGTTAAAATTTCTGCTTTTTGCAAATGGTTTCTTTTATTTCTTCTTTAGCATTAACAGTTCATCTTCATGAGTTTTTCAGTCTCTGTTTTCCTCTCAAGTTTTTTGGTATATCTTCTAGTAAATTATCCAATCTTGTGATATTTCCTAAAGCACTGTTTCCAAATTCAGGTAATGTTTACTTTCATTTACTAAAAATACCTTGGTATGTTTTTGTATAGGTATCAAAAATATGACTGTATTTCAAAACCTCTATAACTTCCCTATTTTGTGGGAAAATTCACTCTTCCTTCTCTTATTGATTTTAATAACTGTTCTCCCGCCTCTTTTTATCCATTTCCATTTTTCCATTTAGCATTATTCCTGAAAAATTCTTCTTTAATTAGAGGATTATCATTCACTACTTGCATATCTTTTTCTAATTTTTGATATTTCCTTTTTAGTATTCTCAATAATTTTCGGATAGTATTTCATAATTTTATCTTCCAGCTGATATAAATTACTTTTATAGTTTGATTCAAGTAGAGTAGTTTATTTACTTCACATCCAGATCATTTTTCCTTGATTAAAGGATTTCTGTTGCCAACGCTTTTATTTCAGCATAATTTAATGCACTTTCATCAACATCTTCTGCCACCCTGACTGGAGTTTTTGAAGTCATTATCTGTCCTATAAATTTTTGCTTATTCTCTATTGTTTTGCCATAAATATACATCAAAAGTATTTTTCTGTGACATATCTATAAATTTCAACCTTTTTATTTTCATTTCCTGACGTACTATTCTTCCCTGCCCTCTGTTCTAAATCAGAAGGTCTCCACGGAACATCTAAATCATGCAATGCTATCAGCTTATTCTGTACATTTGTTCCTGCTCCCCATTTTTGAGTAGATCCGAATAAAATTCTTATTTCTCCTTTTCTGACTTTTTGAAAACAGTTCGTCTTTCTGTTTTTCAGAACTGCATCATGAATAAAAGATATTTCGTTTTCAGGAATTCCTTTTTCAATCAATTTTCTTTTCATATCATCATAGATATTAAAACTTTTGTCTCCTTTTGGAGTGGACATATCACTAGAATACAAGCTGTGCTGACCTTTTTCTTTACTTTTTCCCCAAATTTCATATATATTTCCAACACATGTATTTACTTTACTATCAGGACTATCAGGAAGCATTTCATTTATAAGTCTCTGGTCTAATGCTAGTTTTTACCATCATTAGTTATTTTTAGCATATTATCCTCATTAGGTTCTACTTCATTATTTCTTACAGCTTCAGCTCTTTCAGCAAAAACTTTTTAAAATTTCTGACTGTTCTTTTTGTAGGTTTTGTTAAAAATCTTTTTATATTCCACTTCAGGAGTTGGTAAGTTCAGCATATCTGCGGTCTGTATATCTGCAAACTGCTTTATATTGGTCATAAGTTCGGGAAGATTATAAAATTTTTGAAAATCTCGTTTTTGACTGATAACCATTTCCTTCAGGTGAAAGTTCTATTGCCGTTACCGTTTCACCATAAGTACTCGCCGGGAATCAAAATGGTTTTCCCTCTGTTCTTCAATTCATCATACTGTAAATATTTCTGCATTGTATAAAGTTCAGACATTGAATTTGACACTGAGTTCCTGTTGCAAAATACACCCTTATTGTTTGTTACACTGTCTATATATCTACATTTCATGAACATATCCGAAGATTTTTGTGCTTCTGTTTTTCCAATCCCTGCAACATTTCTCATTTTAGTATAAAGAAAGATTCTTAAAAGAATGTGCTTCATCAATATACAGTCTATCAACACCTAATTCTTCAAAATTAATAACATCATCTTTTCTTGTTTCATCATTTAATTTTTAATCTGACTTCTAATTTCTTTTTACTCCTTCAAGCTGTTTTACAGAAAAATCATTACCTCTTTCCTTTTTAAACTTCTAATTCCTCTGTGATTTCTTCAATTTCATTTTCAATATGTTCTGTCAGGTATTCTTTGCTCATAGGAATTTTCTCAAACTGGGAATGTCCCTATTATAATTACATCATAATCTCCTGTTGCAATTCTTGCTGTAATTTTTTCTATTTTTGTTTTCAAAAATCTTTTTGTTGAAATCAATATATTTGCTCCTGGATATAGATCCATAAAATTCTCTTCCCTATCTGTTCTGTTAAATGATTTGGTACTACCATCATTGATTTTGCAGAAAGTCCTAATCTCTTTGATTCCATACAGCTCGTGCCATTTCAAATGTTTTCCGGCTCCCACAACGTGTGCAAGTAATGTATTTCCGCCATACAAGGTTCTGGCTATAGCATTTAGTGGTGTTGTCTTAACTATTTCAGGATTCATTCCATCAAAAGTTAGATTACTACCATCAAATTCTCTTAATCTTATTGAATTAAATTTCTCATTGTAAATATCTGTCAGTTCTTTTTCGCCTAATGGGGTCTTTAAATATCCAGTCTTTAAATTCCTGTTTTAAAATTTCCTGTTTTTGCTGTGCTAACATAGTTTCTTTCTTGTTAAGTATTGCAATTTTTCCTTCTGCATTTTCTTCATAATCAAAAATTCTTGTGTCTTTTAAATTTGAGACATCTTCTATCAACCTATAAGCATTTGCTCTTTCTGTTCCATAAGTCATATTGACTAATGTATTACTTCTATCGTTATTTTTCCCTCAACCTTCCATTCTGAGTATACTCGAGATAATTTGCTTTTTATGCCAAGCTACATCCCAGGTGTTTTTAATGTTTCAAGTATAAAACTTTTATATATTTTCCGGAATCCATGTTGCTCCAATCCGAATATTTATTTCTGAAGCTTCTATTTTTTTAGGAATTACTTCTTTTAATTTTTCTTTTTGATGTTCCAACTCAGAAAGACTCACTTCATTGCTTTTGAGAAAAATTACTGATATAATAATCAATTTCTTTTATTCTTTCCCTTATATTTCCACTTAAATATTCATCCTGTGTAACATAATATCTTTTTCATATTTGGATCAAAATAAATTTTATCTTTTAATTTTTCTATAAGCTCTTCTTTTTAATACCTGTTAATTTTTCCATATATTCAAAATCTACTTTTTGCTTTCTGAGAAATAGAAAAGAAATTAATGCTTCTTCAGGTGTATCCATTTTCTATTGGTTTTGAATATTTTATTGTCCTTTTTGAAAAATATCTCCTTTCCCTGATATTTTCCTTCATTTATTTTTCAACAGAAGAAACTAAAGGATAACTGGAATCCTCTTTTTAAAAGCTTAGAATTCTGTTTTAGAATTAAAATCTCCAAATTTATTATAAAAATTATCATAAATTTTTATTCAACTTTTCTGTACCATTATAAACTCATCATCTGTTTCCTGCTCCTTCTGAACTTTTTATGGCATACCTTAAAACCTCTGCAAACTCAATATAAGACATTATTTTTTTCTTTTATCTGAACTATTTATTTCAAGTAGTTTTTAATTCATTATTTTTCATTGAAATATATCTCATTATCTTTTTACAAACGAAAAAAATTTCTTATTTTTCATCTTTAATTTTAAATTCAAAACTTACCTCATTTTCTTTATTCCTGTTGTAAGTACCTTTTATATTTTTATTGCATCAGGTAATAATTCTTTTTAAATCCTGAGTTGGTTCACAAGTGATTGTAGTTTCCAAACCTTCCACTGACTTCAAGCATATTGCAATAGCATTTCAGGATTATCTATAAAAATACTTATTATAATTTAATCCTTTTGAATCAGTTCCAATTTTGATACCATTCTTCTTCTCCTAAAAACCTCCCCCTTTTCTTTAAAAAGATAATATCAGATGTAACCTCTGTTCCGGCAACTCCTTTAAAAAGTATTATTAGAAGTCTTACAGCTCCTAATAGCTCACATCTTTCTCCTATATATCTTCTTATGCTTTCATCTTTTTGTCCATTGTTCCACTTGAAGTAATGAAAGCTATTATTCCACCTGTTTTTACTTTATCTATCGTTTTTAGCAAAAATAATCGTGAATTGAAAGTTATTTTTATCGTATTCCTGTCAGCAACTTTTAAAAATCTCCAAAAGGAACATTTCCTATTGCAATATCAAAAGAATTATTTGAAATACTATATTCTTCAAACCTTTTTATGCTTATATCTGCTTCAGGATATAACTTTTGCAATGTTTCCGCTTAAACTATCAAGCTCCACTCCATAAAATTTCGAATCTTTAAACTTATCAGGCATGGTCCCTATAAAATTTCCTGTACCACAGCTAGGTTCTAAAATATTTCATTATCAAACCCTAAATTTTCAAGTCCTCCGTAAATAGCTTCTATAACCAAATTAGGAGTATAAAAATGCGGTCAGTGTACTTTCTCTTGCACTGTTATACTCCTTTTCTGATAAGTATTCTTTAAAAAATTTCTAGCTTCTTCCCACTGCTCTTTCTTACTTTCATCAAAAACATCAGCTAATCCACCCCAGCCTACGTACTTTGATAGAATAATCTGTTCTTCCTTTGAGCATTTCTTTCATGTAGCTGTAAATCTTTTAATAATTTTATTGCTTCTATGTTATTCTTTAATCTTTCACTGGGTAATAATTTTTCTGGTTGTATATTTCTTTCAAGTTTATAATTTTATTTCTCATTATTTCTTTCTGAATTATTTCCCTCATTGAAGATAGCATGTTGTTGTACAGACCCACCCATTCCATCTGATTTTCCGTTTTTCAGTTCTTCTGTTATTCCCCAGGATTCCATCATTCCAGGTTGAATTTTTCTTGGTATTCGTCCACTTCCTCCTGAATTGCTAGAAGATGTTCCATCAGTTCGTTCCTCATCATCATTCCTTCTAATATTTCCGGTTTCACTTCCTCCAAATAACTTAATCTGGCTTCCCCACCTGTTCAGTTTTGCTCATGGTTTATTTCTTCCGGTTCCTCTATGTTCGGAACTAGTATTTCTAACTGGTTGTCTATCAGTTCCACTTTGTAAGTTCCCCTGCTTCTTCTGTACGGTGTTTCTTCACTATTGGAGTGTATATCCGTTCTCCACCAAATATTCTTTGCCACTGATTATTTCCTTCTCTTCATTATCCTTCTCCTTATAATTTTGATTTTCACGTCCCTTTTTCTTACCATTAATATACCGTACATTGGTGTCTTTTGCAAGAGAATTTTTAATTTCCATGTCAATTTCATTTAGGATTTTTCTCACTGAATTTGAAATCCCATCTGATATCTTATCAAAATTATTTTTACTAAAAATTTCATTCCAGAATTTCTTTTCTTCCAGTAAAAACTATATTTTCTTCTATTTCAAGCCTTTCACTTTACTGCAATCATTACAGATTTTTCTATAAATTTTTAGATTTTCGCCATATCAACATTTATTTCTGATAAATTAATATTTTTGAATGTTCTCTAATGATTTCTTCTTTTCCTTCTTTAAAATCTGAAATTCCTGATAGTTTTTGAAATATTTCCTTATGTTCTGTTTGAAATTTCCATAATTTAAATTTATCTTTTCAGAATTCACTCTAGTCTGCGAAACATCAAAAATATATTTTACTTTTCTCCATTTCTACGGAATATAGAGAATCCCTTTTCTTTAATTCTACTGTCCTGCTCACCCTATTTTTCCAAAATCTCATATTCAGCACAGGCTTTTTGCTTTTAGGATTTATACAGTAAATATTTAATTGAGCTGAAGCAGAGTACTGTAATTATTTCCTACTACTTTTAAAAATTTGATATATTCTTCTGTTCCAGTTTTGAATTTTATTCCCTGTTTCCTATTACCTGATTTATTTTATATCCCATAGCTTATCTTCCTTTCTCTAAAATGGATATTTTTCATATTATTTCTTTTACTAACAATTCCCTTTTTCAAGATTTATATAGTCACCTTTCATCTTCAAAGTGAAATAGGCCTCATATTCATTATTTTTGCCCTTGAGTTTAAATTTTACCTTGTCTCCTTTAATAAGTTTTTGCTTTTTCTCTTTGTTATTTTCAATACCTGGTCAAAATATTTGCTTTCTTTCCATAATGTTGTTTTACAGCCTTCTTTGTATTTTTCACAATAAAAGCTTTTATTACTTTCATATATTTTGTCTCAGCATTTGGGGCATTTCCCTATCACTTCTTTTTCTTGAGTATATTTCTTCAACTTTTACATCTTTGTTTATAATATTTTTAATTCCTGTTCAGCTTCCTTTAGTATCACTTCGACACTTTTTTCCCTGAAAAATTTGTTTTAGAATTTTGAAAATTCTACTGTCTTTTTCTTTATATAAATCTATTTCTAATAAATTTAAAAGTTTCAATAAATTTAATTCCCTGTCTTCAATTGAAAAAGCACCCTTATTTCTGCTTATATCCCTATTTTTATTGCATTTTCAATTATTCCAGTTCTTGTTGCCTGAGTACCTATTTCTATTCCTTCAAACATATTTTTATATTCTTCATTTTCATTTTCCCTGCTTCCTTTATTTCTTTTCTGAATGGATTTTCAAGAAAGTTGGATAATGTTTCTTCAGTAACTTTTTACTGACAGTAGTAACTTTCTTTCTTCAGGCTTGAAAATGAACTTCAAATTCTTCTCCTTTCTGAAGGTCTGAAGACTGTTTGTTAATCCTGTTTTTCATATTTTAGAAATCCTTCACTTTTATACTTTCTCCTTTAAAAATCAAAATTTTTGGCTTCCTACGGCTATTTTCATAACAGTTTGATTAATTATAGTGTCTTCTTTTAAAAAGTTCGAAAATAAACCTGTTTTTGACTGTCATATAAACATTATCTTCTTCTTCAGATAATTCTCCGGGTAATTTGGATGTAATTATAATTGCACTGTGGCTTTCTATTTTAGTATCATCGAAAAATTCTTTTTGTATCTTTAAATTCCAGCTCACTATCATTAAGAGTTTCTATTATTTTTCTGACTTTTTCTTTCTCAGCTTCTGCAAGATACTGTGATTTGTTCTTGATAAGTAAGATATCCTTTTTCATAGAGTTCCTGTATTATTTTTAAGTGATTTATCAAATGTCATTTTATAGTCTTTGAGTTTACTTTTGCAGTTTAGACAATGAAAAAGCTTTGGCTGTATTTTTATTTCCTTTTTCTATTTCATTTACAATAGCTTTCCTTCATTTAAAATTTCCGACTCTTTTAATGCTTCCAGGTAATTCCTTTATACTATACCCTAGGCTCTTTAATGCTAAAGCTTTTATATTGTTTGTATTTGATTCAAGTATATATACTTTTCCCGGAATAAAATTTTTTGTAGTATATCTCTATCATAAATAAACTTCACTATTGGAATTAAAAACTCTTCCTGAATTAAATTTAGCTCCTGCTTTTACTGATACATATACTGTAATATTTATTCCCATCAGCCAGTCAAGATATGTTCTTGCAATCCCTTCATTATAAAAAATTTTTATATTCTTCATTGTCTTTCATATTTTTAATTTCACTTCGTATAGTATCTTCTGTCTGTTCAGGTAACCATAGTCTTTTTACTGCTTTTTCCTGTTCGTGAAGCAAGGATAATCAAATCTGTATTACTGACCTTCTCTGTCTGCATCTCACAATGAACTATTTCAGAAATATCAGTACTGTTCTATTAGCTTTTTCAGTATTTCAAACTGTTTTTACTCCAGGTTCTTCCCTTGAGTTTAAATGAAAAATTTTTCTGGAATGAAAGGTAAAGGCATGCTTTCCCATGTTATTTTTCTCGCCAGTATAATCTGAAACATTTTTCAGCTGAATAGATGACCGTATGCAAAAGAAACAACATAGCTGTCATTCTCAAAATATCCATCATGTTTTTCCCTCACATTTAGTGCTTTGACAATATTCATTGCTAAACTGGGTTTCTCAGCTATTATAAAGTTTTTTCATATTTTCTCCTGTTATCTAAAATTTCTTATCTTTCAAAATTTTCCTTATTTTTCTTTTTAAATTTGATTTTTGATATAACTTTTTCTTTCTTTTTCTACTAATTCTTCTCTTATTTCTGACATTGCTTATCATCTAATTCACTTTTTGCATAACTTTCTACTTCTTCATATGATAGTCCTGAATCAAATCCCTTTCTTATTTCATTCATCTGCCATCTGTCAAGTTCAGGATTTGCAAAGCTAAGTTCATTTCATCTTCATTTTAATTTGTCATATAATCCGTCGGTTATGGAAATTAATTGTTGTCCATCAAATTCTTCTATAAAATATTGAGCTAGTTCCTTTTCATCAAGTTCTTCTATTGATTGTTCCAAACTTTCCATTTCCTCTTTCTTAAATCCATTGATTCCTATATTACTTATTTTCAGTATATTTTCTGGACTCAGTTTTTAGTTGTATGCCTATTAATCAGATATACCTGATCCTCATTCTGTATTTCATTTGCTTTTTCTTTCATAAAAATCCTCCTAAAATAAAAATGGTGATAAAAAATATCACCTTGTCTTTTCGTGCTTCCTTTTTAGCTTTCTACAGTTAGAAAAAACAGCTCAGCTTTTACGATAATATTACAGCTTATTTCTTCGCTTTTCAAGGTGTAGAAAATATTTTGTTGTGATTTTTCATAACTATCTTTATCTTATAATACTGAAACAGCTCAGCGAAATTTTCCTTCATAGAAATCAGAAAAATCAGACACAACAACTTTTCCTTTTTGCAGAACTTGCATGAATGAATTTTCTTTTTCCTATGTATATTCTACATGACTTATTCTTCCTTTTTCCCAATGTTTCAAAAATAATAAATCGCCTTTTTATATTTGAAGTAATTTTTGGCTTAAATTCAGCTTGCTGATATGAAACTCGTGGCAAATTTATATTTGCAGCTGTTTTTAAATACATACTGTACAAAAACTGCTACAATCAAACATTTCAGAACCGCTTGCTCCATAAAAATAAAGGTTTTCCAATTTGCTTTTTCATGAAATTCTACAATTCTGTCCCTTTTTTCCATATCTTGTTGATGACCTTACGTTTTTCTTCTTTTCTGTTCTAATTCTTCTTTTACTTTTCTTTCATTCTGTTTCTTAAAAGCTTATTTCTCCTGCTGAAAAGGATGAAAAAGCTGTCAACATAAATAATCCGGCTCAGTATTTTTTTGTTTATCATTCTCCATTTCTCTCCTCTATTTTTTTAATTTTCTCACACGTGAGAATTTTTATCTTGTTTTTTTCTTTTGACTCTTTTTCTTTAAATAATTCTCCTTTAATTACTTTTTCTGTTTATTTATAAGATTTTCCAGCAGTCTGTCAATTTTTGAGTATAACTGCTTTCAAATTCATCTATTTTTCCAGTTCTCCTGCACTTATGGCAAGTTCATTCTTCCCAAATTCTGCGGAAATGTAATTTCAATATATTCCTTTAATCCGGATATCTTACCATTTTCTATATACTTATACTTCTTTATCGTTCCTTTTTCCGTAAAGTCACAGCTTATGCCATTCAGTTCATATTCCTTCATTTCCTTCAGGCTTTTTCAATTCTTCTCCTGGGTAATATTCTTTTTATTCCATTTTTATCATATTCATATTTTTATCTCCATTTTCAAAAATATTGTCGTATCTCTATTAGTTCTCCACTTCTATATTTTGATTTTTCTTTCAGCTGTCCATTAGGGATAATAAAAATATCTGTGTCCCATTAAGTTTTTTCTTGATTATCATAGCTATTACACTTGCATAGGTTCCATTCTGATAGTAGTTTCACTTTTCTGTATTTTTTTCCTTCTTTGTAGTACTCTTTTCCTGTCAACTTTTCATCAGTGTAGTAATATTGAATTCCATGCAGTTCTCCTTTTTCATTGAAGCTATTCTTATTTTTAACATATAGTCCCTGCTCCTTATATTTGTTATCTTTCAAATTCTTTTTCTTTCTTTTTCTTTTTCCTTATATTCCTTTAATCCACTGTTATTTTCAATTTCTTTTCTATATCTTTTGGATTACTTTTCTCTATCTTTACTTCTTCTGATCACTTTTTCCATCTCCATCCGTATCTTTTCTTTCTTTATCTGTATTGTATATACATTTCTTCGAAAATCTGTCAGTCCATCTCCATCACTGTCTTTTGTCTTTAAATCTTCTTCCTTTGTTTCCTGAAGAACTTTCTCTTCCTTTTTGTATCGTGATATTTCAGGACACTTTCTATATCATAATAGGATAGCTCTTCTTCGCTTTCTTTTTATTTCCTGAATATTTTCTCTTGCCTTTGCATATCTCTGCCTGTTAAATCTGCTCTTTATACAGTTCTATTTCTTCCTATTTTAGTCCAGCTTCATATCCTCTTTTTAGTTCTTTCATCTGTTCCTTTTTAGATAAATCAATGTATTTGTTTCTTCTATTTTTGTCAATTCTATGTGAGTTTCCAATTTCTTTTCAATTTTCTTTCGTCTACTATCGGAGTTACACATAATTTGAATATTTCAGGGGCATTTACTTTTTAAGCATGGATTTTATTTCCTTTTCTTCTTCCCTGCCATATTTAATCCCTGTCATTTTTCAGATATTCTTTCCTTAAATCTTTTGAAAAAAATTTCATTTTCTATACCACCTGTCAACTTATTTTTAAAATTACATATTTAAAATATTCATTATCTACAAAAATTCTTTTTGAAAATAATATTTCTTTTGAACTGAATCTTGATTCTATATTTTCTTTTGATTGTATTTTATAGAATGAAATCATTATTTTTAAAAACTTTCATTGTCTCTTGAAGTTTTTATGTCCACTACTAGTTCCATATTTAATTTCTCAATAAAATCTCTTTCTACCATTAGGATGGCTGTTTTCTACTTTTTGCCACCAAATTGAGACTGTTTTTCCAGTTCTCTTCATCACTTTTACTATACTTTTTCATTCTTTTAATTTTACATCACTCTCTAGCTGTTTTATTTCAAAACTGTAATACATGTCTATTCCTCCCTTTCATCTTCTTTTTTTTCTTCAAATCACATTTTCATTGTGTAATCTAATCATTTTCATTTATACTCATTACAACATTTCTGTATATTAGCAAAAATTCATTGTCATTATCCTGAATCCAGGGAAATATTCTCCAGCATGTTTATTTAAAATTAGATATGCTTCTATTTTATCTCTGAAAAGAAACAGCATTATTCTCCACAAATTCACTGAATCCAGAAATTTTATTATCTCGTCTTTTTCTTTTTCTGCTTTTTAAACCTTTCATCTAAGTTCTTCCTTTTTCGGTTATATTCTTTCTGAAAGTTTTTCTTCTTTCCCAATTCGTATTTCTCTTTTTCTTTTCTTAAGTTCATCCTGTTAAATTCTTTTCAAGTTCAAATACCGCTTCTTCATATGATGTTTCAAAGCTCCTCCTGTCGAGAATTTCTATTTTCCTTCTGTTTCAGTATTTCTATTTTTTCTTTCTATTCTTCTTCCAGTTCTTCTTCAGATAAATTTACTACCCAATTTCTTTCTAATTTTTCCTTTTTCAATCCTATTCATTTATCCTGTCTTCTAATTCTTTTCTCTTCACATTCCGATTCATAACGGTTATCTCTTATTTTTAATAGTTCATGCTTCCTCATCAGAAGATACTCTCTTCAATCTTTACTTTTTTCTTTCAGAAACTCCAGTCCTTTTCCTGAAGTTTCTGCTCCGTTTTATTTTTCTTCCACTGCTGTATTATTATTTCTGATATCTTCATTTTTCTTTTAAGCTCCTTTTCAAGCTTTCGAATCTTATCTGTTTGACTTGATATCATATTTTTAAAAACTGCTCTTATCTTCCATTTCTACTCATCTTCACTCACTTTCATCAGGTTTTCTTTCCTGTGCATTTCTTTTATCTTTTCTTTTATTTTCCTGCTTCAAAACTCAATTATTCCATTTATTTTCAGGTTCTGCTTTTCATTCTCACTTAGTTTATGAAATTAAGCAGATATCCCAACAGAAGTGCCTTTATTTTCACCAATAAGTTTAGCTATCTCAATAAAGCTCCAGTATTCTATAAGCATATGGTTTCTTTTTCTCCATTCTCACTTCTGTTCATGCCGTTAAGTTTTCTCACTGTTCCTTTATTTGCCTTCTGAGTTCCATATCTGTCTCTTCAAGTTCATACTTTTGCCGTGTACTTTTCCAGTTCCCTATTTGTTTTCTCGAAATTTTTCTATTTTCATGTTTTATTTTTTGAATTCATATACTAACTCGCTTTTCCTATTATCTCGATTCTTTTTATTCCTCCATAATATCTTCCATCAAAGTATTTTCCACCTTTTGAAAGCGTAAGAATTTCATCTCTTTTAGGTTTCCATCAAATTTTGGAAGACTTTCATTCGAAAACTATTTTTCCATAATCTTCATCATTTACATATATTCTTTGATTTTTAATTTCTGTTTTGTCACCATATATTGCGGCTACTGGTTTTATTGAAGGAATATCTGTATTTCGTAATGATGTCAGTTTTTGAAGTTCTTCAGGAATTTCATATGATGACAAGATCTCCTTTTTAATGTTTCACCTTTCTTTATTCCGTATATTTTATATATTCTAACGGAACTGAAGGTGTCACATTAAATGCATAGTTCTTTGAAAGATAAATCAGAAACAAATAGAAAACTATCATTGTAATTTCTATTGCAAGAAATATCCTATATTTTCTTATTCTTTAAAATTTCTATTATTCTTTTCATTACACTTCCTCCTCTAAAAGAGAAAAGGACTCTTAAAATTAATCAAACATTTCAGTTCGACTTTTTGAAATCCCTTTACTACTGCTCCCTGTAGTCTGAATTCTGTCTGTACGTTATATTCTGATTACACTATACTATATCCTGTACTTGTCAATACAGTATATTTATCTATATCTGAAAAATATTTTTAGCTGTTCAGACTGTCTGCTATCTTTGAAATTCTGTTCATTAGAAAAGCCATGAGAAGACCACTTGCTATAAAAATAAACATTGTTTCTATTCTTACTGTATCCAAGTGTTACATCCCCAAATCCTGCCTTTTCAAGTATTCCAAATACTCACTGAAGAAAAAGCACTGTCACTCTTTACTCTCAAACCTGCTCCTATCATCGTTCGCAATGGTCTTTTTCCCATTTCTCTTGTCACATCATTTGTTGCAAGAGAAAACATTATATACGATAGTCCAAATCAAGAAAAACTGTATGAATACTGTCGTCATTTCTAAACACTATTCTGACTGCAAAAATACCATATCATAATTACTACAAGTATCAGTATTACAACCTTCCAGAATGTTGCTATCAAACAGAAATTGCTTCCCTGGTATCAAAAGCTTTCATAAAATCAAAAATGATACTGGTCTATAAGCTTTGAAAACTGTCAGCGATTCCTGTTGACACAGCAAAAGTTCATCCAATGTGCTTAGCAGTTATTATCTACAAAATTGTACCTATTCTGCAAAATTTTGTACATCATTGATATAACTGTTGCATAATTTTTAAGTAAGAAGGCATAAAGCAATATTTAATTAGTACAGTAACAAAATCCTTATATATATTTACTGAACCTTCTATAAGATAAAATTGCCCCTTTAGAGTTGTATCACTGCTAAGTAATGTCAACAGTATCAGTAATCCATCCAGTGATTTATCAGAGTCCTTCAAAAATCATATTTCTCATAATCTTCTAACATTTCATCCCATGAAACTTCATAAGTTTCTTCTAAATTTGCTGAATTTCCTGTCCATGCTCTCCTGCACTTCCTACACTCCTGTTGGAACTCCAACAGGGAGATACTCTGTCCATTCTGATTAACTGGTGTAGTGACCATTTGCTCTTATTATTTCATCAAAAGAAAATGGCTCTTGATATCCTTTATGGTCTTTCAAACATTTTTTTCTTGGAGAATTTTTTGGTGAATTAGTATCTATTATCATTGGACCTCCTCCACAAGCTGCAGAAGGATTTTCTACAACTATACCAGTATGTCCTATTCCTTGCTCCACTTCGATAGAAAAACCGTATCTCCTGGTTTACATACAATTTTCTTGTCCTGGTAAAATCTTTTTGTAGCTACTGTTCCAAATAGACTGAGTGATCTACCATTTTGGGAGAACTTCCCGTTGGCATGTAAAGACCTGCTTTACCATAACAGGAAGAAACCAAATGTGAGCAATCTGTTACCCCCATCATATGGTATCTTCTGATCAACCCATCTTTGAGCTTCTTCGTTTACTGCTTTTGTCTTGCTCTGCACTGTCTATATTAGCAGAAAATATTATTATATTGATAAGAATAACATTATTGATACTATTTTTCTCTGTATTTTTCTCCTTAAAAAGACTGAAAATATTTTTCCAGTCTCAATTTTTTTAACCAATTGGTTTTGAATATTTTCTAGGTATTTTTATCTACTATATTTAAATTTCTATCTAATTCAACTAACATTTTGTATTTAGTATCATAAAGCTATAATAATTTCTATCTTGCCTACCTTTTAATTTGATAGTGAATAAAAATTCTGAAACCATCATCATACCATTTTTCAAAAATTTTTATATCACTCCATTCTATTACATCATCTCCAATATTATAACTTCCATAATACCATTTTATTATTCTTTTTGTATAAAACAGTCTCACTCCCCATTTCTCCTGCTAGTTTTTCTATATTATATTTCCCATCAGTTGTAAGCTTTTCAGCAAATACTGCTCATGCCTATAATACAACCACTAATACATCTTTTCATTGCAAACCTCCATTAATTGTTATATTTTGTTTTCAATCTATCTTCGACTGTATTTTACAATATATGAAATAATTTAGTAAGTATCTTTTTAATTTTCTTTTAAAAGACTGGATTAATATTCTATTTTTCATTGTCCCTTTATTTATATTCTTGACAAAATAAACCTTTATTTTGTACATAATTATAGAAACAAACTTATATGTATACATTCTTGGGTTAAGACTGGTATTTTCAGTCTTTTTGTTATAATATACTAGCTCCCAAGAGTCCAATAGCACATATAGAGGTTTTCTATGAAAAATTTTATTTTTCTGTATTCTCTTCATAGTAGCACAGAATAGCTTTCTAATAAGAAACCTCAAGCCCTGAAATAATGGGGCTTTTCATTTAACTCGCCGATCTTGTTACTATCCTGCACTTTGTTCTGTTCATTAAAAACGCCATTATAAAGCCAGTGAGCAATAAATAAAAATATTTTCTGTATTTCTATTGTATCCATTGTTAAATCTTCGTAACTTTTACCTTATCTATCACTCTTTTATAAATAATGAGATAAAAACAACATTTACTGTTACTTTTTAAAGCTCTTGTGAATAATACTGTAAGAAATTTTCCACCCTATAGTTTCTTTCCAAATAATCAACTACTTCTGTTAGAAATGGTATGGAAAGAGTGAGTCCCAGTCTGAACTGTATTACTGATTTAAAAAGTTCCACTATTACCTTTATAAATACATAATATACAAGTATTGAAATAATTAATAAAAATAGCCTTGCTGAGTTTTCCATAAACTTCGGAATATCAGCTAATGCACTTGCCTGTCCTTCTCTGTCTTAAGATATAATGCCCAATCATTTATAACGCTTAAACATATATGCCGTAGTTGATACAGCTTTTTCATATACTATCAGTGTTACACACTGCTATCATCTGAAAAATATTCACCTATTCCTGTAAATGATCTTTAAGAACATATCTATAATAGATACACTATTTTTGATGATATGTAGATACATGAAATTCACTGAGTCATCCTTATGAATTCTGGAATTAGAATCAACGGAACATTTGACATATACTTTATTATGACTAAAGAAATTTTTTATAACAGTTAAAATAGCAAGTAATACAAGAACTGGATTTATTATCTTTTCATTCTCTGATTTTATCTGACTTACAGTCTTTTCAAAATCTCCACTCATGATACATCATAAGTTTCAGGAAAGAATTTATTCTAATATCATGAAGAGGATAAGAATATAGAATATTCCGTTCATAATATCATCACCTATGTTTCTTTCCTGAATCTTTTTCATTTCTCAAGTGCTGTTTCAGCAAATGTCTTTTTATTTCCTTTTTCTTTTTATTCCTGTCGAAAAAGATGATTTGATGTATAGTTATTTTCAGTGGTTCTTTTTCACTTCTTCTATACATTTTCAGAATACTCTGTTGTTCCATCATCATTTTTCTCGTTGGAATAATCTGTTCCCTGTATCATGAACTTCGCAAATGTTTCTGAATTAAATACTTCTTCCGTTTTTCCGTGTATCTGCTGTCCTATTCAGCAGTGAAGATGTTCCTTCTGAACTAACTGTATTTCTGAACTATATATATCTCTATCTTCCATATCTTTCTCGCATCATTTCTATTATTTTTCTTTATATGAAGCGTGCTTTCTCCGTTTCATTGTTTGTGTTTTAAATTTTTCATATTTATATTTGTTTTTGCTTTTTCTCTGTATGCCGTTCATTTTTACCTGTAAGAGCTTCCTTTTCTTTTCTTGTACCTTTTCATGCCTGTCGTGTTTCCCTTGACTCTCTGATTTTTCTTCTTCAAATTTTTGATTATTTTCTTCTACCTTCTGCTTTTTCTGTTCCAGTTCCTTTTCTATTTTCTCCAGCTGTCTCGTTCCTAAACTATTTTCTTCCTCTCTCTCTTTTTCTCCTGGATTTATATAATTTTCACTACTGGAATTTCTAATTGCTCCTGCAATACTTTCCTGAGGATTCAAATTTCCCGTTATAGTCTCACTAGCCTTTGCAGCTCCTTTTGCGGTTTGATCTGTTCTTTTAGCTGTTTCGGTTCCTGCTCTTTCTACCATACTTCCTGCTTTTTCTAAAATTCCAGCACCTTTACTTCCAGCATCTTTCCCTGATGACCATGTTTCTCCAATTTTCTGCATTGATTTTCCTACACCTTTTGAAGCCATTTCAATCCCTTTTCCTGTAACAATACCTGCCGCCAGCAACAATTCCTGCTGTGTATCTTCCAGGTCTGCTCCTGTAAGTCCTCCTTGTCCTGATATTATCAAAGAAGATATTTTTTCATAGGAGACTACTAGAAATGCTGAAACAACCCACACACATAACCATATTCCCATAATTTGTGGTGAATTTGTGTTTTCTGTAACAGTTGTTGGAAACGGATGCTCCTGCATTACTGAAAACACATTGATGACGATGCCACACATGTCATCAAATCAGTACCACTATTAACTATTGATGTTAGAAGTTTTTTTTCCTATATCAGTCATCACTCAAAAGGGATAAACTGCAAGAAAAATTACAGCTAATCTTACTACAACATGAGAATGACAGTATTGCCATTGTCATCGAAGAAAGAATAAATACAAGGGCGGAAAAGCTATAACTGAAAAAATTATATACTAAACTCACTAGACGCCTCATTTTTCCTGACAGTTCAAAACATTCTATTTACTGATTCCCATCCTTGTTCCAAAACATTTTGCACTTTTTAGAGGACTTTCCAACCTTTCTCCCAAAACTGTTTCCTATTCCTGTAAAAATCTTATATGCCTGAATTATACTCCTATATATTTTTATTATCCCATGTAAAAAGCGTATCTGACCCATTTTACTACAACTTTTGAGCATGATACTGCTGAGCATCTTTTGTAGCATGATACTGAAAATAGCTCCATAAACCATCAATTACAGCTATAAGAAGCTATCATAAGTGACTGCTGGAAGAAATTTACTAATTCCTGTATCCAGAAAATTAATAATCGGTTCTATTAAACTACTGTCAAATCTACTATCCATCTGACACTCTATTTTTCTTTTTGTCTGCTGTTTTATTGTTTCCATTTTCTTAATTGTATTCTGAAGACTGTTCTGTATGACTTATAGTCTTTCCTGTGCTATTTTCGTGCCTTTTCTGCCATCCTCAAGTGCATCTTGAATCTAACGCCAGTACTTCAGTTATTACATTTAGCTGTGCATCTTAAGTTTGAACTCCATCCTGCAAGTACATCAAGAAGTTGAACTGGATTTGAAGCATTTCTTCCTTTTGCTAAAAGAGTTCTTGCATTTAATGAAGTCTGCTTGCTTCTGAAGCTAGCCCTGCTGTCTGCATTGCATCAGTATGATAATCTATCAATTGAATTTGAAACCTGTCAATCAAGTTCTGATAATTTTTATTGTTTACGACCAGTATAAACATCTTTGAACCATAACTCAGCTGCATCCTGAGCACTGATTTTGTAGTTACCCAGATATCCTTGCTTAATGTTGATACTATTTCGGTATACTGTTTCTCATATGATTTTAAAGAAATTCATCCGGCATTTTCTTGCCTGTCTCTATCATGATGATTAACTTGCGGCTTTGCTCATTTGCAGTGTTGAGTGTCTGAGCATTGAATTGCCACACTTTCAAATATGTTTTATTTGCCAGTAATCAGAAGAGAGCTACTGCCACTCTCAATATTCCTGGAAATGAATTTACAGGAAAGTAATTGTCATTATCACAGTATTTTTCATTTAGTTACCTCCTATTATATATATAATGATATTCATCTGAATGTCTTCCAAACTCATACTCATCCATTTTCAATTTATTTCCTTATATCATCTGTTTCTGCTGTATCTCTTTTATTTTTATCTGATCATTGTACCTGTCGAAGCTTACAAAGCAAAGTTCCAATGGGGAAAGAGTAAACTCGAATTTGCTTTGTTCCAAATTCATTCTTTATTATGTATTCTTTTCTTCTCTAGATTCGCTGAGTTTCTTTATTTCAATCACTGTTCAGCCCTACATCCTGAGGTATAATCTATACAAGTCTTCATTCATTGCATTTATGTCAGGAAAAGATTTTTGTCTTACAGCTTCCTTTCATTGCGCAACTGTATATAGGATCATCCTTTATCTGATTCAGATTCTGCATTGCGAACATTAGCGATGCATTCAGTTTTCTAAAGTAACAAGCCCGGTAAATTTCCTTGACATTTTGTCTGATATTTCTAAAACAAAACTCCTGCTTCATCGGTGCACAAGTGTCGGGTATCCATGAATTAACCTTTTCCACTTCTATCTTATGGAATAAATACATCATCAGAAGGGGCTACAACCTTTTCGTCTTTCAGCACGTGATCCATCCTCAAAACTTGCAATCTTTCACCTCGAAAAAGAATCATGATCTCCATCAGTACATTCCATAAGGTCCTGACAGTGTATATGGTTTTATTGCTCGCTTTACATCAAAATCAGATACTGCTGTCATAAAACTTGTTAAAGTTCTTCTTTCAACAGGAGACCTTTCGAGTGTTGTTAATGCCCTCCATATTGTTTCTTTTATTTCAGGAGTTAGTAGTCATATTTTCAAGTTCAAGAAGTGTCAATATCCAGTTATTCGCAAAATTTTTACCTACGGCTGTTTCTATTGTAGCAAGAGGTTGAAACTTAAGATTTCCATCTGCCCCTAAATCATAATATTTTCCTCCCACATGCAGTCAATACTGACTCGACCTTTATAATCGAATATAACATTCTGCATTTTCATTTTTGAGAATGCCTGACAGTAGTTTCCTATCGCTACTGATTTTCCTGCACAGTTTCCTGTCAACATCGCATGTCCTGAGTCATGCACATGAAGGTTCATATAGAAAATATCATTTTTCTGTGCTCTTTGCCGTTAGTAATGGAAACATCCTTTAAAATGCCTATTTATCTCTCTCCTGATACAATGTGAGTTCGGCATAAGCTCCTGTCAGAAAGTAGTATTAATGGCATCTTCTTATGTTATGTTTATTTCTCGGTATCGCAACCCTATAAACTGTTCTTCACATTGAACCTGTCTTTCGCACCTTCAAAAATCATGCGTTTTATAAGTACTGTTTAGCTATTTTCTTCACTTTTCTTCCAATCAAGCTTTTTATCCCATAATATTATTGTAAAAAGTATAGTAAACCATAACTTATTCCACCTTCCCTGAATTCCTTTCAGAGCTTCCTTGATCTCATGAGTTTTCTCAACTTCAACCTCATCAAGACTTCCGCTTGATTTTTGTTATTCCTCCATAGCCACTATGGCTTCATGCTTACCTGGTGAAATCTCCATGCATTAAGTATTGTCTTTGTTTCTTCTTCACTGACATATCTTGTACTCATTCTACTCAAATCAGTTCTTCAATGTCATGAAAAATAACGGATCAATAGTCAGGAAATTTCATTCGAAATTGTTTCTAAATAATAATCATTTATCTCACAGTTTTTCCTAAATTCAAATGATGAATGACTGAATATTCACTCAAGTGAAATCCAGTGATACATCAGGAGATTTTCTTTTCGACAAATTCTGATTTACTGTTGAATGTAAATATCCCATTAACTCATCTTTTGAAGAAGTTCTATCTCTATTGCTGTATATTTGAGCATTTCTATAAATTCTATACATTTTTCATTGAAATAGTTATATTTTTCAGTAAACTGTTTTTCCATATTTTCTTCTTTATTTGCTGACTTTGTTGAGCATGTCAAGCATTCTGTCATTCATATCAGTTTCAAGTAAATATGTAACTGTTAAATAATATTCACATTTTGAAAATAATCTTTTACTGAACTCTTCCTCCTCTCAGTTTATCTATCACTTGTACTGAAACGGACATCCTTTTTAAATCTTTTGTACATATCCATCTGTCGCTGAACTTCGTAATGAATCATGAAACTGTCAGGTAGTCTTTTTGAAAGCTTTTGTTATACTGTTTTAATTTTATTCTTATTTCATCTTCTGTAAAAATAATTCAGGCTCAGATTTTTATTCTAAAAGTACGCTAGAAAATCCATTATTTTATTCATTATTGTAAAATCGTTTATAAGATAGTCCCATGGAATAAATTGTGAAAGCTGTTATTTTCTTGTCTAATTTTCTTTGCCATTTTTCCTCCCTTTTCTTACAGGGATAATATTTTTGTACTTTTTATTACTTTTGGAATATATTCTCTTGTTTCTGTATTTCTTTCCATTCATCACTTTTTAAGTCTTCCACAACCCTGCATTGTAGCATATTAGAGTTTTGTAAGACTTCCTGTCTTTTTCATAGTCTCTCAGATGAAGTATCCCACCTTTTATGTTTCCTCCTATACTGTTATCTACATTGAATTCCTAAAATCTGAAAGGCATAAGTCTGCATAAGTCCTCTTGCCCTGGCTTTGATACAGTAGAATGCTAAAAATGACTTTCTGTGTTCATTACTGCAAGAATCAAATATGGATTCATTTTGTATTCATTAGAGTATCTCCACAGCATCTAGTATATATCTTATTTCTTGATCACTTAACCCATTATTCTGAGTCCTTATGTAATTTCATGTTTTCATACATTTTGTGTTGTATGATTTAGAATTTCCTCATCTTCAACATTGAACCTGTATTTCCTGGCTCTGTATTTTTCCTCAATTAAAACATTTCCTTTTTGTTTTTCATCTGATATTATTTTTGTTGCTCAAGTTGTGCATTTTCTAATCTTTCTCTGTTTTCATTCTGTTTTTAAAACTAATTTCTCCTCCTGCAAAAGCAAAACTTGAAAACAGCTACTAATAAAATTATTACTCTTCTTCATATTTTTCCTTTCCTATGGATTATAGTATTTGTCCTTATCCTTATAATGATTTATAGAAGTTCAAACATTTTCATGTCCTTACTCACAAAAATTCTTAGCAGAATATATGAAGACCATAGGAAAAATAGCAAAACAATGTATTCATTAAAATTATTCCTCAGTATAACGAATAAAAATGCAATAGTATTTCCATAACTACTGGAAGTTTAAAAATACTTTTTCATCAAATAATGAATTGAATACTCTCAGTTTCATTTTATAACCTCCGTATAATCATATTCTTTAGATACATTATGATACCCTTGAGTTCAAGAATTTCATTTATAAACCTTTTATACTTTCCTTCAGGAGTCCTTTCCTTTTTATATGTACCCATAGACATCTATTCCTCTGGTTACCATATATAGTCTTGGCTGTGTTTTGCCTGGTACTTCTGTCAGAAGTTCTTCTATTCTGTGAAGACCGTCCAATGCTGAATTAGCATGATTTGAAGTAATTCCTCCTTTGTGTCCCGTATTCCAACCATCAAGAAGTGTTTCAACTTCATTTCCAAAACGTAATTCTCCATATATAATCCTGTCAGGTCTTTGTCTCATCAATGATTTTAAAAATCATAAGCGAACTCACATTAGGGGTAGTATTGTATCTTACAAGATTTTCTATCTTGATTTCATCTATTATCAGTTCAGGAACTTCCTCTACAACAATGATTCTTTCTGAAGTTCCATACAGTGTCGTTATCAGAGTATTTATACATGTTGTCTTCCCTGTTCCAGTCCCTCCAAATATCACAATATTTTTCTGAGCCTTTACAGCTTCTTCAAGATATTGCTTATATCTAACACTTATCCCTCCCATTTCATAGTATTCATCCATTGAAAAACTCTGTTGTTTGGTTTTCTTATTGAAATAGTCGGATGAAATCCTCAAGCTTCTCTGTCACTATTTCAACTCTTTCTCCGCTAGAAGTTTTCCTGACAAGATAGGCTGTTTTTCTGTAATTACTTTCTGATTATATCCGGCAAGAATATCCGCAATTGCAATTCTTGTTGGTTCATCTATATATTCATTAGTCCCTCTCATTCCAATATCGTTCCCATCAAGAATATTCTTCCGTTCTGGTTTTACCTAATATCTGTAGACTTTCATTTTCAAGATAGGGTTTTAGAACTCGAGTTGTTCCCATACAAGAGCTATCTGCTGTTTTTGCTGATATTCATATATCTCGGCTTCTGTCATGTCTATTAATTCTTATTCTCTTCCATAAGTTTTGCTTTGACTTTTCTGATGATTTCTTCTTTCACTGCTGGATGACATGACTATGTCTTCAATATCTATGTCAAGACTTTTAAAGACAACATCATATATACTTTTTTCAGAAATCTCTGTCTGTTCCTGTCTAATCCTTGCTTCTTCCTGCTCTCATCCTGTATTTTTCTTCTTTTAACTTTTCTGCTTTTTTATCTTTTAATCTGTATATTTTCCAGCAAAGTCCGTTTCTTTCTTTTCTTATTTTCCATTATGTCTCCCTATCCTATTTTTCTGTTCCGTATTTACTTTTCAGCTTTCCTATCAGTTCATTATATTTTTCATTATCAAAAAGTCTTCTTCCTTCATTTTTAAAGGTATACTTTGTATTCATGTGTACCTTTCATTCCTTCAACATTACATATCCATCTTTACAGGCTGATGGCAAGTACGTTCTAAAAAGTTCAGGATATTCGTAGTAATAAAGTTTGTCAGTAGAAGAGGTTTTTGTATCCTGTTATAGTTATCGCTTTTCTGTCAGGCAAAAGTCTTGATTTCTGATGCTGATAGCAGTCCTTTCCCTGTCTCGGTGATGCTCCCTCCCGCTCTTAAGCCCTGCATTTCTGCTCTTACTTTTTATCGTCCTAAAGTTTTCTGAAATATAATCAGGTGCCGCCCATCATTTGGTCCACCAAACATCTGAATCTGACATCCATTCAAAATTTCTTTTTCCTGCTTGTCATACGTTGAATCTAGCTGGTCAAGACTCTGAAAATACTCTACCATTTAATTCCAAACCCTGCGTAATAGCCATAGTCCTCTACTAGTGCATTCATTCTTCCATAAGTACTTAAGTTCATCCATTATGAATACTATATTGAAGTTTTTCTTCCTAAACTTTCCATTAAAAGATCTGTCAACTGACATACATTATTCTTACTAAAGGAGCTAGAAGGTCTATATCTTCGGTTTTATTACAAAGTATAAATCAACTGGTCTTTTCACCGTTCACAAGATCCAATGCCCTGAAATCTGAACTACTTAGACTATAACTGATGGTATTTCAAACACCTGAAGTTTCTGTTTTTGCTGTTGCAGTTATCGACTTGAATGTATTTTCTCCCTGTATTCTGTAATAGATATCCAAACTGTTTTGCAGGTAAAAGGATGAAGTCCTCTGTCAGCGCCCAATTGATCTCGTCATCATATAGATTTCTCTGCTTTTCTATTGTGCTGTCTCTTCAATATAAAAATCTTTTCTGTTTCTTCTTCATATCCTCTTCTTCATCTCAGATTTTTCCAAGATATCTCGCAAACATTTTATATAGTGAAAAGTTCTGTATTTGTTATTATTGAAAATTACATCTGTCAGTGATACATCTGACATCTGTTATATCAGGATTTTTCTCGACGTCCACTCACTCTCTTTGTAATGTACATATTGAAGCAAGAGTTGAAATCGTATCCTGCACTGTCTCCAGAACGGATCCTCTACTGTTATCTTCTCTCCTGACAACAGTTGTTCCTACTATCCTGCAATCTCTTCTATTTCATGTTCTGTTCCATACCTTATTTTCCGAAAGAAAAATTATAACTGTTCTGAAAGTTCATTCATTGGTCTGAATTTTAAAATTCTATGTCCTAAAACTTTGGCCCTGTACCAGCTTGTAGTTCATAATTTTCTTTCTTATATCAGATACAGATAAGCTGAAAGTCCTCTTCAATCCCTGCTACTAAACTGGGAATAAGATATCCCACCCCTTTCCTCCTCTTGTTGGAATAAATATTGCACATGTACTACTGAAATATCATAAAGTAGTTTCAGCTTTCCTGTCAGTGTGTTCATATATCCGATTACAAATCCATTCCTCGTTCCCACTTCAGAAAATTTACATCCGAAGGACATTTTCTAAATCTTCGTATGTCCCAAATTCAGCACTCCATAAGAGTTTTAATTTTCATTTTCCAATAAGGCATCAGTCATAATAGTGCTGATAATAGAATGTAAATAGTATTTTCAATTGAAAAATCGCTGGTAAGTCTTGGGGTTTTAAATTAATTTTCCTAGTTTCCAAAAAGGCAGATACATGCACTGTCCTGAAAAACTGGTTTTATTAATCTGTTTATCATTTCTACTGTTTCTACTGTTTATTTTCATGTTTTTCTATATACCCTGTTGAAATTAAAATCAGGCTTACTATATTTGTTATAAAAATAGAACTAGTGAAAATATCTGTTTTGAAAAATGTCATTCCTTTATCAGTATATATTTTTCTTCCATAACTAATTTCTTTCCACCATATGCTGGAAAGCACCATATCACTGTCTTCACAAATATATTAAATCTGCTTCCTCTTTGATTTTGATTGTCGTTTGAGTTAAGGTCTTTTTCAACCATTCTGGAACCCATTGTCTCAATATTTCCCTGATGCATCTGATGCACCTCTTCCACATTTCACTCTTGCTTACTTGAACTTCCTACATTAACATTTAGTATCTTCAAGTCTCCTGCAGCTATATTTATTCCTGCTGATATATTACACTCTGAGAAGTCTAGAAATGGTTATTTACCTTTCCTTTCATTCCTGAATTTCCAAGAAGATCAACCCCTGATAATTGTCGAGTGCCAGTGCATTCTCATTTGGAAAATTATGCATCCTACACCACAAAGCGAGTCTGTCTCGTCCATAGTTACATTGCTACACAGTCTTCCTCATTATTCTGCTTCCTTTTGAACTCAATGTGTGTTTCGAATGTCCTGAAAACTGGACATCATCTGTCACTTGAGCTATTATTTCACCAGGAAGATCGGAGTTTATTGCTGGAGAAGTACCGCAGGAATCACTGTCCTGTCTCTCAGTTCATACCTTGACAGAGGAGGTATAACTGTATCTCGCTGAATAGTAGCTTTATTTCTCCGCGTTTCTATAACTCTTTCTTTTACTCTCCTGCCTATTTCCTGTGTTGTATCAGTCACTTGACCTTTTATTTCCTGTTGCTGTGGTGAAAACAGGCTCAGTCCCTGTTGCTGAACCATTATCTGCTGTCTATTAGAAGAAGACATGCGCTGTACTTTCCTTTGAATCTGGCTCACTCGACTTCTCCATAATCTTTTTGTATCCTGTACTACCACCCATACCCGCTGTCACTGTCATCACTGTATGCACTGTTTCACTTGAATCATGAAGTAAAGGTGTTCCTACAGAATAACCTCTCATTATCCGAACACTGTGGTCCCAGCATGCTGTCATACTGGCATCAAGTGTAGTTGTTTCTAGGTATCCCTTTGCTGTCCATTCTGAATTGCATCTGCGTCTCTACAATACTCAACTGCTGCACATCTCAGGAACTCTCTTCGGTTATATCATAGTATTTTGATGCTGCAAGGTGCTTTTTCCCATTATCTTTTTCCTGTTCTCGGTCTTTAGAGTTAATGCCAGAACTACTGAAAGTACTCGATAACTCCTAATACAACAAGTATCCTGTCAAAAATTGTTCAATCTTTAGGTTTATCCATTTTTGAAATGTTGATTTTGACTTCATAGTTTTCATTAATCGGTTTTTCTTTCTCCGAATCTTCTTCTATTATGTCATCTATGCTCACTTCTATTCCTAGTAGTATATTTTCTCCTTTTCCTGTCAATGTATTTATTTTTCATGTTACTGTATTTTAAGTTTCTGTTTCAAAGTTCTAAAGCAATTCTCCTGTTATCCATCTATTGTTATATATTTCCCATTAATTTTAAAAGTGTTACTAAAGATATATCACCATCCACACCTTTTCATAGATTGCCGGGCATTTCTTTTGTCTCTCATCTTTAGTACAATGAATGTATGTTCTCCATTATCAAAAACTGCTGTGCTGGGAAAGTAAACTGCTTCTGTTCCAGTTGTATCCGTAATGAATTTTGTCAAATCATCAGTTCCATTGAAGTTGTATTTTCTTCCTGTGTTTCTTCTGATTATTCTTGCTCCATTTGATATCTCCATTCAACAAGAGGATTATATTTTCATCTGATAACTGAATATTCAGAAAGTACATATGCCTGTCAGTACTGGGCTAATTATATCTCGAGGCATATCATCTCTCATCTCTCAATGCTCTGGTTTTATAAATACAACTGGTCTATTACCTCTTCCCACCTTGGGATTCTCTTCCATTGCCCATCTTTCAGTATCACCACCGGCAAAAATTGTATCTTTCACCTTCCTGCAGACGTAATGTTGTCAGATAATTTCTTCATGCGTAAACTCCCATATATGCTGTTACGGTATAGTCAAAAATCAGTATTAGTTCTATTTATTCCGCATGTTTACCACTGACAATCAAGTATCATCAAAAATCTCACATTTCTGCTCTCCGTAACAGAATTTTGTTGAAGCGATCATCTTGCAAAAACTGATGCAGATAAGACAGTTAGAAATGCAAAATGTTAATTCTCCTGAAATATTTCTACTTTTTATCTTTTTAACATACTCCTTTTTTCCTTTCCATTAATTATTTTCTCTTGAAATTGAAAAATCTTTTATTATTATGCCAAGAGGATTTTTAAGATGTTCCTCTTCTGTTTTTGAAGTACTGTATAATCAATTGTAAACATTCCTATAAAATTTCTTGTTTCGTTCTTTTCTCCATTTATCTCTGAAAATTTCTTTCACTCCATCTTATTTGATATGTATTATTCGTATTCGTAACTTTATTTACGCTATTATTTTTTGCACTTGATGTTCTTTTTCTGATATTAATGCAGCATCCCATCATTCACTTACATATTATTTAATTCTTTCCTGACTTGTACTTATAGATAAAAAGCTCTGTTCCTGAAGTTTTTCATTGTAATATTTTTATCCATTGGAATAGTTCTTACATCAAGAATAAATTTCTGCATATAGTATTTGATTTCATTTTCTTCCACTTTCATATTACTCCTTGTAACCACACTGTCTCTACACTGCACCTGTTCCTTCTTCGACTCTTGTCCATATCAGCTTTTATGTTGTTGCTAGCCTTAATCTCCAAGATAGATAATTGCTCTAGCTGAAACAGAATGATTGCAACTCGAAACGAAAAAGTTTTCAGAAACTTGTTTCTTCTGTTCCAGATTGCAAAAATCATTTCTGACCTCTGTGAAAAATTTTCAGCCATTCCTTTTCCTGTTGTTTATTGGAAAATTTCTTCCTGAAGCCTGTCAATCTTTTTATCATCTGTTACTCCTCTTTTTCTATATGCTGATTTTTACATATTCAATACCTTGCATTATGTATTCTGATTAACTCATTGATCCTCCCAGTTGTCTGACCGCTATTTCTCCACCTATACCCTATCGATACTGCAACTACTGAACCCACTAATACTTTTATTGTTCTCGCCATGTCAGGTATAAAAATTTTCCATGACAATTGATACAACTATCCCAATCGCTCCAACAAGAATAAGAAGATATCTTAGGTCTACTATTAGTTTTTTTCAGAAAATCGAACAGTCCATCAAAGATTCTGTACCACTCTCTATGTATTTCCAAAACTAACAGCTGAAATAATTATAAACATGATAACCAGGTTTAGTAGTCTTGTCATTTTTCCTGTCTCTTATAACCAAATTCATTCACCTCCTTTTTCATTTTCAATAAACAAAAAGCCCACCGGGCATCAGTTTATCCTAATTTGACAACACTCATGTCATGAGCTTCTGATATAAAATTGGCAAGTAAAAAGTTTTTACTTTTGTTTATTTGCATATTATTTTTCTGAAATCTTTCTTTATAAAAACTGGTTTTTCTAATAATTTCAGAAATTAATTTAAAGTATTCTTTTTCAATTTCTTTTAAAAAATACCTTTTTATAGCTTCAGTATACATTATTTCTTTGTTCTTGTCAAGAATTTTTAAAGTTTTTATTTTTGTAAAAATATGTTCTAAGCTGTACAATATTTTTAAAAATCTTGATTTTGAAAAATATAGATAGACGCTTACAAGTGTCTCTATTTCTGTTCCAGAAAAATCCTGACACTTTTTATCGTGGTCAACCCTCTTTTTCAGGAATTGATAGCTTTTCACTATTGCTCAAAAACTCACTTCGTTCGTGTAAATTTTTTTCAAAATTTGTTTCTATTTTTCAAATTCATCTAAATATTCCAAATCTTTCAATGTAAAGTTCCTCTTATTTCTTCTGATTTTCCTGTACCGCTTATATTTATTTTAGAACCCTTTTTCTTTTGATAGAGTTTTTATTTTTATCCTGTTTTTCTTCCCTTTTTAAAATTTCTCCTACTTTCTGTGTTTTTGATATTATTGATTATTTTTCTATTTTTAGCTTCTCCTGAATTTTAAAAACAAAAACTTTTTCAGTTTCTTTTTTTAATAATGTTTCAATTTCACTATCAAGACTTTGTTTTTCTACTTTTTGATGTAAAATTTCATGCTTTTTCTTGAATCATTTCTTCATATATTTCTTTTCCAGTAGAATGTTTTTCTATTTCTTTTCAAGAAATTTTATATCTTTTTCAAGTTGTAAAATTTCACTTTTCAAGTTCCTCATATTCACCTTTTGTAAGTTTATTTTATTCTTTTTCTTCATTTACTATTTCAGTATCTGTATTCAATATCTCTAAAAATTTCCATTAAATCTTTTTCTATTTTTGAGTTCTTTCTCCCTTTTTCATTTAGAATATAATGCAGATGTTGTATGCTGTACATTTCTTCTTCCAGATTTTTATGTTCTTTAAACCTTTCTACTTATTCTCATTAAGATACTCTTTCTTTTCTTTTCCAGTTCTCTTATTTCTTCTCATATTTAAGTTTTTATATCTCTGTTCTTTTATTAAATATATACTCGTTTTTAGGATTATTTTTGATATCTTTTTAGATTTTCTATCCCTTCAAGATTTTTTTATTTTTCTTATTTTTAGCTGTTTGATTTCTATTCTCATCTCTTTTTCATTTCTTTTTTTCTATTTTTATTATCATTAAGAAGGTTATAGTATTCTTTGTTAGACATCAAATTATATACAGTATTTTCTATTTTTGAATTTCCCATTTTTCAATTGTTATATTTATTTTACTGTCTATTTCTCTTATAATGTCCAAGAACTTTCATATTCTTCCTTTTGTCATCTTTTCAAGATTGTTTCTTAAACTTTTTATTTTTCAGCAAGTTTTTATATATTCTGAACCTGATTTCAATATCCTGTTGCTGTTAAAAATCTCTTTCTGCATACGTTCTTTTCAGTAAGTTTTTTTCATTTCTGTAGAGTATTGAACCGTCAATTTGAATAGGATTTCTGTCAAATTTTTGCTTTTTCATAATCTTTTGTTTGCTTCTGCATCCCTTTTTCTGATCTTTTTATGATTTTCTGCTTACTTTTTCAATTCCTCTTTTTCAAGTTCAAAAATTCAGATATTTTTCCCATTCCATTCTCATGTCTTCTAATGCTTCTTTTTGTTCCAATATTCATTCTTTTTAGCTCCACTTTTTTTCAGGTATTTTTGTATAATGCTGTTTAAAAACTGTTCTTTTGGTCTTGAAATGCCATCCAGTTTTCTTTCACAGAACATTATATGTACATGTGGCTGTGGTTCTCCTCCATAATCCTGTGGCTGATGCACTGAATAATTGTATACATACTCCTTACCAAAAAGATGTGCTGAAAAACTCTTTTAAAGCTTTTACATTTTTCTTCTTTTGGTCAGTTCTTTAGGAAGTGTTATTTCAAGTTCTCTGAAAAGATTTGCATTTACTCTTTCATATGTTTCACAGGTTTTCCAAAAATTCATTTATATCTTTAAATTCATTTGGAAGATTTTTCTGTATGTTTTTTCAATTAAACTTTCTTTTTTTCACTATATTTCCCTTCCCTATTTATATAGTTTATGTGCCACGGCTGAAAGTCTTTTTCCTCCTCTAGAACTTTTCATTCTGAAATGATATATTGCCATATTTTTATTTCTCCTGTCTTTTTATTTTAAAATTGTGTATGTTCCAAAAAGTATCATGAATATAAGTAACAACTATATTTATTATAATCCTTTTATTTATTCTTTTTCTATTCTATATATTTTTAAAAAGTTTTATATGAGACAAGAAATACATAAGATGAAAGAAATACACCATTTACAATTTTAATGGCATGAATATGTACGCACCCTGCTATTACAAATGGCAGAAGTACTATCATGATAACTTTTAAATATTTCTTCCTTTTTAACTTTATTTTTCCTTTCTGATGTCCTCCTGAAAGTTCTGTCATTTTCCGGATAAAGATACAGAATAACTTTTCTGTATCTTTGCACATAAGTTTACTGATTAATTTCTTTATTTCTTCAGATATTATTTTCCCTATTTCCATTTTTCTCTTCTCCCTATTCTCATTTTATTGATTATATCTCGATTAAAAATCACAGTCATTCCTAATAACTGTGATTTAATATTCTATTTTTTTCCAGTAATCTTTTACACAAATTTCAAAATCATAGTTATTAGATTGTCATTGTCTACAATTTTTATTTGCTTTTCATAATTCATAAGCTTACTGTTGTTTCTTTTTCTTTCTTTAACTTTTTTCTATACTGTCCTTTCAAAATTATAAGTTTCTTTTTCTACATCTTCAAGTGTCAATCCCATTTTTTCAGCTATCATTAATTTTTCATAGCTAAGCATCCTATCTTTTAAGACATCTTTTTTGTTATCATCATGTCTTTAAGTATAGGCTATTTCTATCTGTTATCTTCCCTGTTTTTCTTTAGTCTTTTTATCTGTTGATTTATAGCTACTGGTGTCCTTTTTAAGATATATACTCATTTCTTCATTAGTCTTTTTTTCCATAATTTTCATCAGATATCTGCTTTTCTCTCCGCTGTAAAATGTATTATGATTTTTCTTTTCTATTCTCCTTTATTTTTCAAATGGACTATTCTCTGCTGAATTGATATATCAGTTCTTCCCAGTTTTTGCAAGTTCTTCACTTGTATATTTATCATGATTTTTCTAAAAATTCATCTTCTTCATTATCCCATTTTCTGCTTTTTCATTACTTTTCCTCCAGAACATCCAGTTTATATATCTTTCTACTTCCTGCTGAAATTCCTTCCCTTATTCCCTGTACATATGATTGTGAATTTGTAACCTGTTTTTTCCATACTGTCACTGTAATATCTTCTATTTTTGCTTCAGTTCGATTTTCATTCATTCCAAGAAATGAAAGTAATTTTTCAAGCGTATCGTTTTCTTTTATTTCTGCCCCTGTCACAGTTTTTCTTTCCATGTCTCATAAGAAATCCCACTTTTTTTCTTTTCCTGAAAAAGAAAAATATTTCTCCATTTTTTTCTCTGAAATAAAAATTCTTTCAATTTTTCTTCCTCCATATATTTGCCATTCTCTTCTTCCGCTATCATTTTGCAGCTAGTTCGCATACCTTGAAGAAATTCTTCTGATCTTCAAGATTTATTCTTAATTCGTTTTTGCATAAATGAGATTTAATGCTTTTGTTAGCTTTTGGGATGCTTCAAGACGTTCCTCGTACATTTTTAGAAAACCATCTACTCTTCCTCCAAAGGAAGCTGTTGCTTTCCCTGCATGCCTGCTCATACTGAGTGCCTGCTCCATATTTACATTCTTATATTTTTCCTTAAATTTATTATTAAGTTCTTTATTTTTTGAAGTATCAATTTTCAGGAAGTTCCTCCTGTTCCTTTGTCAATTGTTTCATACATTTTTCGATGTTTCTGTCACTATACTTTCCATTTCATTTTTACTTGTAAATACATTCTTTTTTTGAACAGGAAAGTACTCCCGCAAGTATTATCATAATTATTATCTTTTCATATTATTTTCCTCGCTCAATTATCTAAAATTTGTTTTGATTTCTATAATCAATATGCTAAAATATATCTGCTGAAGTTATGTTTAATATACTTTCTTTCCCTCATATACTTTCTTATATGGGGGTTTTTACTTGTCTGTAATTTTATTTTTCCTTCAGTTTTTCTAACTGTAGCTCCAGCTTTTTTATTTTTCTCATTAATCTTGTTATTTCATCTTCAGTTCCTGTTTCCTCATCTGAATTTTCTTCCACTATTGATTTTTATCTTTTTCAGGTGCCTGTTTTGGGTCTCCAATATTTCTGTAATCTTATCTTCCTCAAGTTCCTCATGTTTCTTTATGAAATCAAGTGTCCGTACACTTGCTTCTGCAATCTGTAGGATTTCTAGTTTTCTAAAAAGTTCCCATCTGTTTATTTCCCTGTACACAAAATTTTTATCCAGTCCCATATATGTAAACCAGGCAACAAATGTTCCATTCTTATAATTTGCCATCAGTTGCTGTGTTTCATAGAGCAGTTTTCCCATTTCAAGATTTTTCTTTGCTATTTGCTTTGCAGTTCTTATTATTTCTCTTCCGTTTCGGTTACTTTGTTTACAACATCACTGTCTTCTATCTCATGCTCTGAAAAATTGAAACCACTCCTGTATACTTCTATTTCCTTGTTCTGACTGTCATCCTGCTTTTAAAATATCAAATCTTCCCATCTTTCTCCTTTTACTTGTCCAACTTCTTTTAATTTTCCTGTAACTATTTTTTTATTATATCTTCATTTCTTATTTTCTTTTCAGCAGATAAAAACGGTTCATGAAACATAAGAAGAAATCTACTCCTATTGTGTATGCTTCCAGGTCATCCTCCCTGGCAATTAATAAGGTATTAATAAGTCCATCAAGAATTTTCTGAGCTTCCTTCTGAATAAAAAAATTTCTTTCTATATTCCTTCAGTACATGTTTTTTTATCTTAAAAACTTCGTTTATATTTACTATATCTTTTCCTTTAAATCTTGAGGTTCCTTCCACTATACAGTCCATTTAAAAATTTGTGAACACTTTTAAAAACGATAATGTCCATCTATGTCCATTATTACATTATCGAACAGAAAAAGTCTTTGTCTTGTCATAACAATTGAAATACAGTAAAATCAGTATCGTATTTAAACCCTTTTTACTTAGAAAAAGAAGATTGTTGTTCTTGCATTTTTTCCATAATATACAAAACATAGTACTCCATATCATATTCCTTTGCTTTTTGAAATAAATTCTGCTAGTTTTATCAGAGTTTTTCTCTGATTTCTTTTTAATAATTTGCTTATCATATCCGTTTACTTCCTTCTATATAACTGGCTATATAGAATTTTCATGTTCTTCAAGAAATTCATTAACCAGATTCTTATAATCTATCGCAGAACTGCTGTTTTTTTCTGAAACTGAATATATCCTTATGTTCCTCCATGCTGTTTAATATGTTTGTATCTTCCCTAATATATATATCTGAGTAACAATTCCACATAGCTCCCTCAAAAGCCCTCTTAGCTCGCTATGCGTTTTTGAAAACTTTGGTATTCTCCTTTGCCTGAACACAAAAAAATCTTTTTCTAGGGCTGATTTTGGGATTATTACGTTTTCCTATCTCTACCATTTTTAGTAAATCTCTCAGACCATTAGTATCAATAAAGGAAACTTTAGTCGGTGCGAATATATAATCCGTTGTGTTAAGTATTGCTCTTATTGTATTGTTTACAGTTCCTTCTGTATCAATAACCACATAATCATATACTGAAAAATGTTTTGAAAGTTCTTTGAACATCTTGAATTCTCCTTCTATGTCCCCTTCTTTCCTGAAGTATTCATCCAGCTCAGTTAAATTTGAATTTGAAACGATAATATCCACTTCATTTTTCTCATAGATATATTTTGAAATATCTAACATTCCTAAATTTTCATAATTTTCTTTAATTGCTTCAAGAATTGTATTTTTATTTTCTATTGCAAGATAAGTAGCTATTGCCCTCGGGGATCCGTATCAATAAGAAGTACTCTTTTCCCTCTATTTTTCAAGGCATATGCAACATTTTACCGCTGTCACTGTCTTTCCTGCCCCACCTTTTGGATTTATTATGCTTATTACTTTCACATAATCCTCTTTCTTCTATGGTTTATTAGTATATACTTGATTTTTATTGTTATGTGGTATAATAATAAAAATTTGTTATTGGTTAGCAAAATTTCTCCCGCATTTTTGCGGGTTTTTATTTTCCCATAATTTTTCCCTCCTTTCTAATTTATTTAAAATGGAAAAATCTTCATCACTTAGAATTTCATCCTCATTATCTGCAAAACGAACTTTCATTTACATAATCCTCGGACTCGTTCTGAACTTTTTCACTTTTTGAATTTATTTTTATCTGCAAATCCAAATCTATCAACGGCAACCTCTGTCGACCATCTTATTTCACCATCCTGTTCATAACTGTTTACTCTTAATCTTCCATGAAGTACAATTTTTCTACCTTTTTTTAAATATTCAGCTATTATCTCAGCTGTATTTTTCCCATGCAGTGCAGTTTTATAAAATCTCATTTCTTCCTTATTAAATTCCTGTTTACAGCTATTGTGAATTTACTAAAAGCCTTTCCAGTCTGGGAATACTTTAATTCAGGGTCTTTCACAAGTCTTCCCGTTAATAATACATGATTCATTCTTTCCTCCCTATTTATTTGATTTTTCTAACCTTTTTATATTTTCTTTATATCATTTTCTCAAGTAGATATTCTTCTGAAACTCTTCCTTAATTACTTTAAGCCTTTTTCTTCCAGTTCTTTTTGTCACTACTTATTTTCTTTTGCTTCCCATTCTTTTATTTTAAACTTTTCTCTATTTCCTTTATTTTAAGAATTTTTACTGTTGTATCTTTCATAAAAAATATTTTCTATAAATCTTGGCACGAAAAATTATATATGGCAGTTTACCTTCTGATTTACGTTTTCTGTTTATTTCCTCCAGTTCAATGTTTAGCTCATTAATTATTTTATATGCAGTCCGAAGTGAAATTTTAAGAATTTTCCATTATATCTCTAGGAGATAGTATGACCGTTTCTTCTTTCATATTATTTCTCCTTTTCTCAGTAGCTCTGTAATTTTTCTTTTTCCATTATTTTTAGCATCTGTTTTGCATATTTCTTTCAAGTTCTTTTTCACTCTGAAGCATAGCTTAAGCTCTCTGATTGCTTTCATTGATTTTTAAAGATAATTTTTAAGATTTCTCTGCTTTTTGCTTCCTTATAACTTTTCGTAATTGATTTTCATGCCTGTTTCTTCGTAAATTTTTCAAGTGCTCTGTTCAGTTTTATCAGAATGTCGCCATTTCTGTATCCCTTTGAAAATCCTGCGTTGAGTTTTGAAATATTCCCAGTTCATTTCCACATTATTAGGATAGTTCTTCCACCTGCTCAACTGCAGATAGATAAGTATCTGGGTACTGTTAAGATTCTTCAGTGTCTCGATAGTTGTTGTCGTGAAGTTATTTTTCAGGTTCAGGAAATACTTTCGGTATCTTTTCTTAATTATAAATTTTAGTTTATCACTATCTTCAGGAAATACAAGCACATCGAACAGGTGATCCTTCACGTAGTCGTTTTTCCAATCTTAATACGTCCGTCTTCTGTTATAGCTTCACTCACTTTTTATAGTAGATAGTTGTATCATAAAGCTTTTTCTATAAGCTATGTATTCCTTCTCCCTTCGCTTGTTATCTAAAATCTTTTTCAATTCATTAACATCAACTCTATAGAATCTGTTTCCTGCTGGAATTTATGAATCAGATAGAAGAATATTATCAGCATTCTTTTATCAAAATTCAATATAATATCATCAATAAATTCATTCTGATAGCTGATATCATGTTTTTGCTGTAGTTTTTATAATATCCAATTTTTTTCTCCTTTATGCTTTTTGGCATATAAAATTTTATTATTCTATAAATATTTCTATGAATTCACGGTCAGATAATTTATAATGCTCTCTAATATAATTCATTTCTTTTTAGAGTAAAATTATTTTTATTATTCAGTTTACTAGAAAAATGTCTCTGAGGTTATTTTTAGCTTTTTCTACAAAGTTTTATTATTATCATTGTTTAAAAATCATTTTTGGATTTTAAAAGATTTTTATTCATTTCAATCTTTCCTTTCTATGCCATTTGTCATATTATAGATTATATTTTTTCATTTGTCAATATTTTTATCACAAAAAAACTGCAAAGAAAAATTTACTTTTTATTGATTTTATGCTAAAATTTATTGATTTTAAAGGAGAGTTACTATGCCAAAAATTTAAAAATAATTTAAAAATATTATAGAGAAAAAATATGGACTTTCACAAGAAGATATTTCAAATAAAAATAGGGAATACTGCAAACTACTCTATCAAGGTATGAAACTGGAGAAAGAAAAATAAGGCAGTCTAATTTAATCAGACTATCGAAATTATTCAAGGTCTCTCCTGAATATCTTTTTAAACAGTGAAGAATTATCTACTGATAATGCTATTATTAAGACAAAAGATGATTTTAAGAAAAGAAATGATGGCTTTTTAAATCAAGTGATATATCTGAAGAAGATACAGAGAAATTTTTAACCAGATGCAGGAATTTTATTTTAAAGAAAAACTGAAAGAGAAAAAATGATTTTCAAATAAGCTCAAAAATGCCCCTAATTTTAAATTTGAAAATAAAAAACGGTAATTTATACCTTTTTGTCAAAAATGAAAAATTCAAGGTGTTTTTATGAGAATTTGAGGGTATTTCATTTTAATATCTAAAGTTATTTTTCTGATTTTTATTTTTATCTTATTTACAGAAAAATTTAAAAATTAAAAAAACAAAGTAAAAATAAGGCTTCTTTATTTTATTTATTATTTATTATAATTATTAGACTTCTGTAAGCCTTTTATTTTCAACGCATATAGACGAAAAATCTACGATAAAATGGGCGTTTTCTACGATAAAAATGGGTAAAATGATTTCTGTAACTATCGTAATTACTGCTTTCATAAATAATATTTTTATAATTTAAAATCTATTATTTATATTTTAAATAAATATGGTTAATAAATTTTAAATAACACCAAAATATAAGTATGATAAAAATGGGCATAATCTACGATAAAAATGGGTGCTACTGATAATTTTTGGGCATTTTTTTGTATGCGTTATATCTACTATATTTAAATGCTTTTTTATACATTATCTACGATAATTTTGGGCATAACTACGATAAAAAGTGGGCAAGTATGTTTTGAAGCATCATAAAATCCATCTTAGAATATGTTTTTTTGGTATTTTTACTGAAAAATCTACGATAATTTTGGGCATTTTTATTAAATCACTATAAATAAAAGGGTAAATGTATTTAAAACATTAAAAAAACACAAATATAATTATTTTTATTTAAAAATATACGGGAAGGAAGTATAAATTTATATTTTTCCACGTGTGAGAAATTATTTAATTACTAAAACTTAACTCAAAAACTATGCAAACAGAGGTATACTTGATATTAAACAAACGGCAAAAAGCCTAATCAGAATTCATAAAAACCAAAAATATATATAAATTATATGAATATTATGGAATAAATATCATATACGGAAATTTTAAAATAAAAGGTTGTTTTTCATGAATGGAAATAATTATTTTGTCGCCATAAACAAAAACTTTCTATTAGGAAATTATACTTTATTCATGAATTCGCACATTTTATCTTTCATCAAAATTACTTTGTTAGCATCGCTGAAGCGGATAAATATAGAGAACAGATGGAAAAAGGAAGCAAAAATTTTGTGAGATATTTTACAAATTACAGAACAAGAATTATAATTTCTCACAGTGAGAAAAGTCAGGAGATATTATATGGGTTACTATAAAGATAAAGAACGTAAAACTTGGTTTGTTGAAGTAAGATATAAAGATATTTATGGCACACCTAAAAGAAAAAGAGAGGTTTCAAAACAGCTACTGAAGCAAAAATGGGAAATGGAATTCTCAAATTCTTTATATTCAGATCCTGAAATTAATTTCAGCAATCTATATAAAAATTATTTTCAGGATTTAAGTCTCAGACTTAAGCCTCAACCTTGTATATTAGAGAAATTAATTTTAGAAAACATTTTCTTCCTTATTTTGGTGAAATGAAAATAAAAGAAATTTCTCCTTTGGTCATTAGGAAATGGCAAAATAAAAATTTTGTCTGAAAATTATAGCGAAGGATTCATGATCACTTACATCGATAACTGACATCCTTTTTAATTATGCAATAAAATTTTATAATCTAAAAATAATCCCTGTTCAACAGCCGAAAGATAAAAATTAGCAAACCTGCCAATGAAATACAAATTTGACTCCTGAAAAATTTCAATCTGTTTATTTTCTAAAATTAGAAAACCTGAAGTAAGATTAGCTTTTCAAATTTTATTTTATACAGGAAATGCGAAGCGGGGAATTAATGGCACTTAATTTCAATGATATAGACTATTCAAACAATACAATAAAGATATCAAAATCATACTATAAAATTGCAGGAAAGGGAGCTATAACCACTCCTAAAAACAGATTCCTCAAATAGAAGCATTATTTGTCCCACTTTTTATTAGAAAATATTAAAACATACTATGATTCACTGTATCAGAAAGAACCAAATCAAAAATTTTTCATGTTTGCAAAAGATAATCTGAGACATTATATCAGAAATTATTCTGAAATTTTTAAATATTCTAGGATAAGAGTTCATGATTTAAGACATTCTTATGCTTTCCTATTCATTGCAAAAATGTTAGTATTTTGGCTATTTCAAAACAATTAGGACATAAGGATGTTAAACTTACTCTCAGTATTTATTCACATTTACTCCTGAAGCAAATGATTACCTAAAAGAAATTCTAAATAATATGAATAAGTAATATTGTCTCCAAAATGTCTCTGACAAATATAGGCTCTTTTGAACCTATTTTTATTTTCTTTAAAAATCTATATAACGCTTTTTATTTTTCAGTATTTGGTGCGAATGATGGACTTGAACCCATACGGCTACTGCCACTACCCCCTCAAGATAGCGTGTCTACCATTCCACCACATTCGCAACTATACTTATTTTTACATTATTTTCCTTTTTCAATAAAATTTTTCATTTCCCGGTTTTTACGCAAAAATAAAATCATATTCTTCAATTTTCAATCCTATTCCTATTTTGGCATAAATGTTTCCCTAATATTTAAATACCATAAATAACACATAAATTATAATTGCCATTTTTATAAAAATTTTTGTAGTCCTGAATATAAACCTCAAGAGTAAAAATCACTATTATAAAACCTATTAACTCAAGCATCCTAAATATCCTTTCCATATAATTTCTTTATATATTCTGTTTTTTTCGCCATTTTCATCATACACATATATTGCTTCTTCTGATTACAAACCTTTTTGCATCCTTTATCGCTTCCATAAGGCACAATTTTTGCATTTTTGCTTTTCCTGTATAACAATTTTTTTCATCCGTTTTGGCTCCAAATTGTATTTTTGTAAGTAATCCCAGTACTTCGACCAGTCTATCACTTCTAAAAACCATTGAAAAAAGAGCCGTTATTTTTCAATAAATAAGTTTGATATTTTAATTATTTCCTCAATTGTTATATCAATATTATGCCTTGCCCTGCTTATCTGATTTAAATCACTTATCTGATTAATATTTCCATCATAATCAAAAATACGGTGGATTAGTAACTCATCACATCAAATTCATCTTTACTAAATATCTTATCATAATTTTTTAATATCATCATTTATTATTTTTAATACAGTCCTGAAAAATTATTAGTATTTACATTTCTTATTGCACCTCAGACATTTTCTCCCTAGTCTCATCCCTGTTATTTCAGCTTTTGACTTTTTTGCCAGAATTAGTGAAATGACACCCGCATCCAGTTCCTATATCAAGTATTTTTCTTTGTTTTTTTCTATTTATTTTAACAAAATCTCCCAGCAGTACAGAATCAGAGTAAAATTCTGGAAATCATTTCTCTGTATAATTCCATTCCATCCAGTACTGTTTTTGTCTCTTTCTCCATTTTTCTCATTTTTATATTTTCCTTTTCGTATATTTTATTCTGATTTATTATATCATTTTTTTATTCCCACCTTGAAATATATTTAAAAAACAATTATATAATAAACCCATTAGAAATCTATGAGGAGAAAATAATAAAATGGAAAAATATAGAAAAATGAAATTTCAGGGCTTGGAAATACAGCTTGTGAAACAGTGTTGCCAGCAGTACCTCTACAGCCTTTTGAAGGAAATAGAAAAGAGTATCCAGAAAAAAATATAGAAGTGAACTTTGGTCACCTTTATACGTGCATTAAAGGAATTTGAACTTGTTGAGGAAGGGACAGAATAGCAACTGTAATTTCAGGAGGAAAAGACAGTCTTCTGCTTTCAAAACTTTTTTTCAGGAGTTAAAGAGGGCAAGTAAGACTAATCTTTGAGCTTGTATTCATTTCCATGAATCCTGGTTTTAATGACATAAATTTACAAAATCCATTTGATTATTTGGAAATTCCATGCAAATTTACAATGACAATATTTTTTGAAAATTGCTGAACAGATTGCAAAGGATTACCGTGCTATATGTGTAGCCAAAATGAGAAGAGGGAAGTCTTTATACCAAAAGCTACGTCGCTAGGGTGTAATAAACTTGCCTTTGAGCCATCATTTCGACGATGAAGTTGAGATAACCTCATGAGCATGTTCTACATGGGAAAATTTGAAACAATGCTTCCTAGACTAAAAATCTGATAATTTTGATATTGAGCTTTATAAGACCGTTATTTTATGTTGAAGAAAAATCAATTATAAAATGGGTTAGAAATAACGGGATATTACCTATGAACTGCGGGTGTACTGTTGCCGCCGGAAAAACTTCCAGCAAAAGAAGGGAAACAAAGGAACTTTTGTCACAGCTTTGTAAAAATAATCCTGACATAAAAAGAATAATCCAGTCTACACAAAATGTAAATCTTGAAAATATTTGGCTGGAAAAACTTCTGAAGGAAGATTTTTCCTATCTGGATAAATTATAATTTCAGATAATTTAAGAACTTCTAATAATCTAAAAATAAAATTTGAAAGTGTCTGAAAGTATGACCAAAAGTATCCAGAATTTGTGTAAACTTAAAAACATAAAAAGGTTGTTTCAAAAATAGTAAAAATTAAATATAATAAATGAAAAAAATTATATCATTTACTAAAATTTTATTTATAAAAATCTGCACCTCCAATCTTGTGTCCAAGATTTTGGGTGCAGTACATTTTTCATTTTTCTTTTTGAGACAGCTCTTTTTATTTTTACAAATATGTATAAGTTTACCTATACATATTTTTTTGTAAAATTCAGCATAGAATTAGTAGATTACTCTAAATCCTAATCCTCCTCTTATATTCTTACCTTTTGTATCATATCCTAAGTTTGCAGTTACTCCTACTCTCTGATTTTCTATTCCAAAGTTCAGGTCTGCCTTAAAGTTTCCTTTTCTGTCATCCTTTTCCCCTCTGATGTTGAACCAGTCTGCATTAGTATACGCTACTCTCGCTTTATTCTTAACATTTCCTACTCTTCCCAGTTCATTTTTCATATCCCAGTCCTAAAGTAGTTACAAATGTTGTTTTTACTGCCATTGGCTGTTTGATACTTGAATTCTATTCCCACTCTAGGTTTTACTGAATAGTAGTTGTTTCTTTCACTTCCAGTCTTATTTCTCCTGATTTTTCCTTAATGCTTCCAAATCTTCCGTATTCAAGTTTTAAGCTTCCGTATGGTCTGATGCTTGTTCTTTCACTTGTTCTTATGTTGTAGCCTAGCTCATTCTTTAATGCTACACCGTAAGTTGTATAATCAGATTTTTAGCACTGAAGATTTCATCCATCACCAGATATTTTCTATGCATATCGTTTCTTGATACATATCCTTCTCCTGAGATTGTCCACTGTAAACTTCCATTATGGTCTGTTTCAAGTGACATTGTCTTAAAGATTCCTAATTTTAACATAGTCTGATTTTTCTTTTGATCTTCCTATGTCTTTAAACTTGAATCTGTTATGTACCGCTCCTGCATACCATCCTGAACTGTTTCCAAGTTTTACTGTTTCATCTTCATGCAGGTATGCAAATCCATATGCATGACTGTTATAGTCTATTATTCCTGCTGTATCTGTACTGTATTCATCTCTCATTCCAAACACTTTTATTTTTGTTAGACTGTTTAGACTTAGTATCCCATTCTTTAGATAAATGAGTTATTTCTTTGTCTATCAGTCTTCCAGTTCCATGAGTTCTCTGCTGTACATTTGCATACTGGTGTCCCATCATTTCTGTCAAATGCCTGAGATAATAAATATCTTCATTATCTCCTATACTATTAAAGCTTTATTGAATAATACTTTTTCTCTTGAATCCAGTTCATTCATTCCGTATCTTTGTTCCAGTCCGTCAGTGAAATTATACAAGTCACTATCGTTTGTATTTAGTATATGGATATTTAGCCATAAGTACTGTTTCATCTCCACTTCACACCCTACATCTCCTTCGTCATACGTTGCTTGCCATGTCAGTGATCCTGAGATAAAATTTCCAATTCTTCCTGAAGGATTTGTATCTAGGAATGGTTTTAATATATTATTTCCTATTTTTATTGCTTTTAGCATTTGTTTTTCTGCAGCCTCTGTCCTATTATTATATCTGTTGTTCCTGTAGGTGCACATCCTGATCCTGATATAGGTTTTGTTCTTCCTAATGTGTCTACATATACTCTATATTTGAAAAATGCAAAATTTTTGTACTTAGGTATATTATTTACCATCTCTGTTTGTATAATATTTCTACTCATCGAAGGCTTTTTATTTTCCATCAACATCTTTTCAGTGTAATTCCACCTGAAGACTTAGTTGGATCGTATGTTATAGCTTCATAAGATGTTGCTCCCCATTTGCAACTACTTTTCCTCCTGTTGGAGAACCTGAAAGGTGTGTTCCATTTATCTGATCCGTCAACATTTCCAGTAGTCAATGGAGTCGTTTCATCTATTCCTTTTACTATTTCTGAAATAAACACCTTTTTGTTCCTCCACCTTCTACTTCTATTGTTCCGTAGTTCTTTATTATACTATTATAAACATACATTCCATAACCTGAATCTCATTTATTTATAGTTCCATAATTTTCAAATGTACTTCTATTATTTACAACAACTCCCTATCAGACCATTTACATGAGAATTTCCTGCATAATTTCCTGCTGTTATTATATCTCCATAGTTTCTTCCTAATGCACCATCATCAAGGAACATTCTGATCATCTGCTCTATACGGTTAGAAGAATTTTGCTCCTGATGCATCGAAAGTACTATTCTTCCTGCTGCCTCTATTTTCAACAACTGTTCCAGCTCCTGCTCCATAGTTCTATACCTTATTTCCTGTTACAGTTATTGTACTATTATGTATATTTGAGCACCATCTTTTGCAGCCATACTGATTGAATATAAATCTGCTGAACTATTTGACTTACTCTATTGTTATAAGAGCATTATTTGTCTCCCTGTTCCACCATTAATACTAAGCATCTCTACATTCTCTATTCCAGATTGTAAATTCAATGCAGCATTGTTATTTACATTACTTCCATCTCCATACAATGCCATGTTTGCATCTCCTGATGAAGTTATTATAGTATTAGCTATTAATAGCAGCTCCTTCTCTTGAGTAGCATAGATTGTATCTTCCCCAATGTCTAGGTTGTTCCTGCTGCACCATTAAATACTCCTGATGCCCCTTTACAGCAAATCCAATCGATGAATTTCCAATTCCAATTTCACTGTGATAATTATTTCAGTTGTGACTCTACTCCAAATACTCCAATCGCTATTATTTGCAGCTATATTTAATGTGAAGTTCCGTTATTTTACATTTACTATTCCACCGTCTTTATATACTCCTGTTCCACTCTGAACCTACAGACAGTGTAGAACCTGACTGAAGATCAACATTTGTTGCACCATCTCGAGTAAATTCCTATTGAATTTACTCCAGATTCAACTGTTCCTGTATTTGTAACTGTTGGAGCATATATTGCTATACTTGGACTTGATGGATTTGATGAATCTCCAACTTTTACTGTTCCAGTTATTTTGCATAGAAACTGCTGAGAATAATCCAGTTGAATTATCTCCTGTAAGATTAACTGTCGTTCCTGTATTTGTAAAAGCCTGGTTTGAATATACTCCTTTGTCTCTGTAGCTGTACTTTGTAATAGTCCTCCTACAAGATTCAATGTTGAATTTACTCCTGTATTCCTACTCCACTTGTTCCTAATGTTATTGTTCCACCATTGCATTATTTATAGTAGTATTTTCAGTATATACTCCTACTCCACCAGGATTATTTCCAAAAGTTTATTTGAGAATTTCCTCCCAGTTACTGTTGATGTTGTTGAATGATTTTTGCAACCATCTGTATGAGGCAGCTGTTGTTCTCATTGAGTTTATTATCTGTCATTTATAAGATCGAGTATCCCCTGTTGTTACTGCAGGGTTCAGCTGTTAATCCATATAGTGCTGCTCCACCATTTCCTCACTGATTGTACCCAAGTTTGATACTCACTGATCCATTTATTCCAAGTAATCCTATTCCATTGTCGCCTGTATTGTTTACAATCCAGCCATGTATTTTCTATTGTTCCAAAATCAGTAAACTCATTGCAGTTAGTCCTGCTTGATTAGTTAAATCTACTGTAGAGTTATTCTGTTACTTCAAATCATTTTACTGAACTTCCTGACTTCCTTGAGCTACCATGTTAAATTATTTTGCAATATTTGGCTCCACTATTAGTCATAAGACTGTTTGAGTATTTATATTTGATGAAATAAAAGTCTAAACTGTGAATTTCTATCATCTCTATCATCTGCTAACCTGCTGATCAAGATTCAATGTGCTTTTATTTACCTGTATAATATTTATACTTTGTTTCCTGTTATTGAAACTACATGTTCTCCATTTGCATTATTCAAGTTTATAGTTCCACCTACAGGTTGTGTAGGTATTGAAGATAAGTTAACTGTCAATCCAGGTTGATTAAATACGAATAAACGTCCTCCTTCTCATTGTAAGATTCAATGCTCCTCCTGCACTATGGAGCATATTTAAGAACGTAGACTCACTTCCTATAGCTCCCAGCATTGTAGAATGCTACTCCACCCTTTCTATAGTGCACTTTATATCATTCTTACTATTAAATCTCCTGCAGGAGTATAGTTTCCACCGATAATGAGCAGTTATAGTGCAGGTCCTGCATCTCCTACTTTTTGCAGTAAGATTTTCCAGTTCCATTTCTGAATCTTCAGCAAACATTGCTGCACTCTTTTTAGATCTCTATGTTTCATCTCAGTTTTGTAGAAGAGCTGTTCCTTTGAGTATGCTCCCTATTGAGTTATCACCTTCAGCTGTTATCGTACTTCCATTCATATTATATGTACCAAAGTCTATAAGTCCGGCATTCTTATTTCCACCTGTAACTCTATTTTAGAAGTTGTTCTGAAATCCAGTCAATCCAGTATCTATATACACCTCAGATTTCTGTCCCACCTGAAACTGTTATTGTTTTTATTGTTAGTAGGTTTACTTCCAGCTATTTTACCCATCATTCCTGCATTTGAACTTCCACCCGCAACTCTATTGTTCCATCATTAGTAACACTTGCTGTTGCTCCACTAGCAAACATTCCAATATTATTACTTCCTTCTTCTATTTTTAATATTTCCAGAGTTTATCTCTGTCTGAACGTTTCCTGCTGCTCTGAAAACCGTTCCTTATCTATTCTCATACCTTATTATAATCCTCTGACAAATTTATTTTCCCAGTACTTGCATTTGTAAAGTATCTGCAAAAATTTGTCTTTAAAAATAATCCTGCATTTCCTGTTCCTGATATATTTATTTCCCTTCATTTTTAACCATATCTCTGCCTGAATCGCTGTAAAAGCACTCTATTATCCACTATTTTGATCTTCCAGTACTGCTATTCCTGTGATCACCATATGGAACAGTTCCTGCTAGCTGGCCTTTCGCATCATGTCCACTAACTCTATTTTACCCTTATCACTATACAGATGAATCTAGCTGCATCAACAGCAGAAGATACTTTATTCCATAACTTTCTATCCCTGCAGTTGAAAATCTGTAATCTTCTTCATTAAGTGCATTTCTATTTTAGAGTTGTATTTTTATAGGGAATATATCTGAATTCCTATTGATTTATCCATGAAATTCTATTTTTCTCCTGTTTCATTTTTAGTAACATATTTTGTTGCCGCTACACTATCATCTTCAAGAGTTAACATTCTATTTCCGCCCAAAATATCCGCCAGATTTCTATAAAATGTTGTTTTAGAAGGATTTGATAAGTTAGTAGGAGGTGTGTGTTCCAAACCATATAATCCTAAATCGAATCAATTGTTCCACCTTTAGCCACGTTACCTATCGTAGTATCTGCCGCTTCCACTTGCATCCGTTATTATTCCTTATTAGTAAAGAGTCTTCAGCTGTCATCCTCCCAATCTATCATACATGTGCACTCCCAAGATCCATAACTACGGGTCCTTTCTCAAGTTTAAAGTTGAATTATTTCTTTATATAACTATTATTTCTTTGCATTATCCAACGTTGCACATGCTCCTCCAACAAGAAATTCCTGACTATTAAATGTCCTTCCTGCAGCTTTGTTCAGCTGTTTTTTCCACTTGCAGTTAAAGGATTTATAGAATCTATATCTCAGCTGATTTTCCATAGTTACTCCTGAACTCCAACAACATCAAATGAACTTTCAGCACCCATTGTCCTTTATTTCTACCTGATACTCCATCTGAAAAATCCATGAATATCCGATGCAGTGGGTCATTGCAGATTAAGTACATTTCTAACATTACCATACGATCTGAGAGTCCTGATTGTTCCTCCAACTCTCCCATAAAACCAAATCCAGCATTTGTAGTAATCTGCACAACTTTCCATATCATTGCCAAAATGCTCCTGTCCAATATTAAAACTGCGCCACTCCGTGTGGAAACATTGACAGGCAGGATTAAATTTTGCACATTACACTCAGGTAAATGGTCCTGTTCCCATGTATTCCAGCAGTGCAGCTACTGCTACTGGGGTCTCGTTACTGCTTTTTGATCCCATTTGCCCCTAATCCAGTCCATCATGGTCTAAAACTGTACTTTTCCTATGTCCAGTCCATTTAACAAAAGTCCATTTTTCACTTGATGCTGAATAAAGATCCGTCCTCTGATTTTAATAAACTATATGCATCCCGAGGTATACATTTCTCCACCATCTCCTCTCTGAAATTCCTTCATATGGATATTTTTCTCCTTCTTATCCCTTTATAAGTCCCTCCAGTACCAAAATAGTCTATCCCATACGTGCATGAACCCCATGGAGATTTCTACTACATGATCTCCTGTTCCATCAATTGTATCAGCTCAAGATCGGAAACCTTTCTATCAACTTATTATTTCTAGCTTTTGCTTCCGCAACATAGTTCCAGTTCCTTTCTCCTGTTTCAAACTCATCTTTCCATTAGCTGTAAGTGATACTGATCCTGTTATTAAAAATGAAAATCAGAAGACATTGTACATTTTATGTCTTTACATCTTTTGCAAATGCCTTCAAATCAATTTTTCCAAATCGTATTCATAATTGTTTCTCTCTTCCTAAATTTTGTATTTTTATTACATGTCGTCTCTCTCCTTGAAAGTCTTAAATTCCATCCTTTCGCAACCCAACTTGTTTCTCCATATATATATTTTATCTTCATCATGTAATCTTTGAAATACAAAAACTCGTTTTATAAATAAAAATATTTTTGAAGTTTAAATTTAATTCATTATTGACGCATTTGTCCCAACTCTCTAGCTCTGTCTTTCTTTTCTTTATTAATTTCCTTTAGCTGATTTTTATAGTATGTATCTATAGCAGCAAGATCTTGCTTATATTTGTCTCTGTCCATCTAACCTGAATCCTCTTTAATTTTTCAAAAGTTTTTCTTCCTCCCTTTGCTTTGAAGGCTCTGCAACTTCTGTTCCAGCTGAGATTTTGTGTCTCAACTCCTTCCTGTGCCTCCTTTCTGCTAGCTCATTAAACTTATTTTCATTGAATCTGAGACTTGTTTCTAGACTTTGTTTTCTGCAGATAGTATTTATTGTGCCATCATGAATAATTCACAGCAAAAGTATCATAAATGTCTCTCTAATAAGTAATACTTTTGAACGCATTATCCATTCTATTTGAAAATTAAATAATCAAGTAATTAAGATTATCAACTCATTTATTATTATTTATTTTACTTAATCCGATCTTTGATAAGGTCTTGATTTTTATATGTCCTGTGTTTTTTATTTGCTCAATTAATTATACCACATAATTATTGGGTTATCTTACGTATATTATTTTTATATATTTTATTTTATATACTTTCAGCATATTCTTCTAAATATATTTTAATTTTATTTAATTAAATATATACAACTGCCAATATAATATTGATGCGTGTTCCTGTTTTATATTTCCTGAATTAAAGATTATATTTTCAACAGAAACCTTTCTCTCTGTATTGTTATAAATAACTCTAAACCTAATCCTCCTCTATGTTACTTCCTTTAGTATCATATCCGCATTAGTGTAATCTGAATCTAGGTTATCTATCAATTCAATATTCAGCTCAAATTTCTTTCCGCCTCTTCTGTCCTCTTTTTCTCCTCTGATCTCCAAAACTAGTTCGTATCTGTATATCTTACTCTTGCTTTATTTTTACCATCTGCAACTCCTTTCCTAATCATTTTACAGGCTGCTGATAATCCAATAGATAATCGTTCTTACTGCCAACGGTTGAATATATTTCTGAATTCAACTCCCAACTCCGGCTTCACTGAGAAGTAGCTCACTTCTTCCACCTAAATCTAATTTCTCCATTATCTCTTTTATGCTGTTAAATCTTCCATATTCCATTTTAATGCACCGTATGGTCTCAAATGAGTTCTTTTCCAGACATCTCTGATATCATATCCTAAACTGTTTCTTACTGCCACACCGTAAGAAGTGTAATCTCCTCAGTATCAAATACATCATCAACACTAAGAATTTATGTCTCTCATTCTCATTTTTACTTATAAATGCATCTCCTGCAATTGTCCATCCTAATGATCCATTGTGGTCATGTATGCGATATTGTTTTTAAAGATTCCTGCTTTTAATATAGTTTGTTTTCTAGATTTTCCAATATCTCAAATCTGAATCTATTGTTAACTGCCCCTGCATACCATCCACTTGAATTTCCTAATTTAATCTGTTTCATCTTCTGAACATAAGTTTCACACCATATGCATCACTTGTGTAATCAATAATTCTGCTGTATCTGTATTGTATCTCATTTCTATACCAAATACTTTAATCTTTGTTATTTTGTTTAGAAGGACTTTCCATCCATTACGTAAATATTTTAAATTCTTTATCCAATAAACCTCCAGCTCCACTAATTCTCCTACGAATACTTTCTCATACCGGTGTCCCATCATTTCATCTGTTGCCTGATAGAATCAATGCCTCTTCTCTACCCTAGAGTCCAACTTTGGAATAATCGACTTTCTAGTCCAACTCTAACTCCCATATCTCGTTCCAACCATCAGAGTTACACACTGCAGATGCAACCGTAGATCTGGCCTCTGTGCGTGGCATACAAATAAAACATTATTTATTAAAACCAGTTGTCTTATCAAGTGTTGCAGTTGAAAACTCCAGTTAATGAACCAGAATAAATATTCCAACTCTTTTATAGTCGGATTAGCTGCCATAGTTAGTTATGTGAGCAATTATTTGTTGAGGCACTTGAATATATTTTACTTGTAGTTACTAAAGCGCTTCAGAACCCTATAATTACGTCTGCAGTATCTCCTAAATACACCTAGAGAACTCTGTAATTGGATTAGTCTTCTTTCAATGTATCTATGGTATAATCCTACATTTGAAGATATATTTCATTTCAGAGACATTAGGTAAATAATCTGGAGTCGAGACTCTCCATCTCGCAGTCATCGTATGCTGTTGTTGAGAACTCCTGGAGCATTTAGTATCCAACACTACTCCATTTACGACTAATTCTTTTCCAGTTGGCTTGCTCCCAGGAGTATATATCTTTAACAGCTCCTCCACCACATGGAAAGTTCCATAGTTTCTCATGGCACTCCATCGCTGAGAATGCAAATCCACCACTTTGAACTAATATTAATTGTTCTACTGTTTGTAAATCTCTGCACCATTTCTTACAACCATTCCAACTGTCTCTTTGACTCTCACTGCTGCTATTGGTTCCACCATCACTACCTCTTAGCTCCCACGGCCCAAGTAATATACCCATAGAACCACTCACCAGATAGATTAATCTGCGAAGGACTCCTGCATTCCTTCGCCGTAGAGTCGGTCCTGACGCATACATTCCTTTGGCAGCATCTTCTCTCAGCAACATTTATTGTTCTACTATTTATTATATTTCCACCATCTGTTCCTGCACACCCTGCGCCATCTCTAAAGAATATAGACTCTTGTGCACCTGAATCTCCTGCAGCCATTGGTGAGCACTATGATAGTGGTCGTCCCACCTTGTACTGCTATAGTGTATACCTAACATCTCCTATTCCTCTAGAGAAGTCAATACTAGCATCATTTACTTGTCACCTCGCCATGAGTATCGATAGTCTCGACCACTGTTGCACCTTGTTAAATGCAGTTCCTGCAGCTGAAACTCACCCAGCACGCTAATGCAACATTTGTTATAGTCCAGAAAGTGTCGTCTGAGTATAAGTGAAACTGATCCTATTCTCTCGAGTCACACCCACCAGCATCTGAGTCTTGTAAAAGTAGTCCTGTCTTTAGAACATAATCCATATGAATTCATCTCCTATACTCATACACTCCAGCATCATCATCTCTAACCCACTAGCTTCTGAACTCCAGCTCAGCATCTGTTCCTATGAATACTTCCAACTGTCTCTAGCTCCATACTCACCGTAAATCAACTTTTAGCTCAGCTTGCCTCAGCAATACTAGGTGCTGGAGTCGCTGACGGTTGAGAAATATTCTCACTCCATCACCTCCGGCCATTTAACTCAGATCCTGGATGTTAACTGTACATCCTTTTCCATAGATAGTACATGAATACCTCCAGCATCCATTCTTCCTATCTGTTACCTTTATACTCCTGGTCTTTAGTAAATATCCTGTTCTCGAACACTTTCTCACTCGCAGAACCCTCCTGAAACAGTACCAGAAGAGTCATCTGTCAGTAGCTGCTGGTCTCACTCCAACCGTCTCTACAAACATCCCGTTCCTTCTTGACAGCGTACACTAACTGTAACATCTACTAAATCTGCAAGCTTTGGCAAGCTCATTCCAATAGCCTTGATCCCGATATATCGGAGTAGTACTCAATAGTAATACGGCTGAGCTGGCTCTCACTGTAGTTGATGTGACCATACTAAGTATTACTTACTACTATCTCTCTCATATAGATACCCAACCTGTCTCTTTTACCCACCGCCATCCATTTCTAGTCACTACACCAACATCCTCTGCTATCGGTTTAGTACTGAACCCATTTCTTCAAACTCCATTATCATCTTTTCTATGAGAGATCCCTGCAAACATTGAACCCTTCTCCACCAAATACTGATTTCAATTTCTCATTGTTAACAGAACCATTTGACGGCATATACTCCAACTGCTTTTGCACTTTGCATCGTTGGTCCTTGACCTTTCACACTTTACTTTTGCTCGAGTTAGCAATGTTAGCTTCCACAGTTTATAACAACCAACTGGCTCCACTCTCCAGTATCTCTATCTCTATCTGGGTACTAACACTCTTGAACCAGCTACAAATCTACTAGGTGTCACTACTTACCAGCTGTCATTGACACTTGAGTCTCATATCCAATCCAATCCACAGTAGTGCCATCTAAAGAACTCAAACCAGCTGCGTACTCTAAATAAGCTTGTTGCATCTAGAAGCCAAGCAAGTTTTACTTTTAGCTCAGAACCACATGTAACTCTCTTTACAAACATATTTGAACCTGCATCAGCTGGTCCCAGTTCCATACAACACCCTTCTCATTTTATATTCTTGATCTATACTGTACGTGCACTTTAAACCATCCATTGCCGCCACTTTTCCATAGCTGCCTCTCTCTGCCCCAGTACTCATGGGTTGCGTTGCTGTAACTCCAGCCCAACAAGTTTCCAGAAGCTCTAGAGATAACTTGATATCGATTTAGGGTGCCAGAGCACTTTTAGACTTCAGAATACAGTTACATCTTTAGATTTTATATGAATAGACATTCCTGTCGTAGCTACTGGGAAAAGTATGTACCAAGATCTTTTCATATCCTATTGCACTTCCATCTCAAGATCAGTTTAGCACTTGTCATGCATCTATTGTCTCCAGTATTGGCAGGTATAAAGCGGCTATCCATTACCTTTACATTCTACAGGTACCTCCAGAACAGTATCAACTTTTGCATTTGATCCTACTGAAGCCACCCTGTTGGAACCATTAGAAATCTCATATAGTTATTCTTAGCAGAAATTCTCCTACCATCTTAGTCTTTTCATTAATCCAAATCCAATTATATCTCCATCAGCATCCGTTAATTTAGTCCCCACATCAATATTCGCTGCAGCTCGCTACTTGGTTCCCATCAATTGCTATAACTGTTCCTGTATCGTTGCAGCAGCCCTGAATCTTTTATTAGTTGCAGAAGCTTATCCTGCTCTCCACAGCTGCACTGCTTTTATATCACCCATAAGTAGCCCCTGTTGGTAATCCAGTCCTGCATCTGAAAGTTTGTGAATCTCTTAGCTCCAGTACTCGAGCAACTAGGAAATAGAGTAGTACTAGCCGCTTTTAACTTCCTACTTTCTACAGGATTTGGTTATACTTACCTAGGTATTGATCCACCAACAGTAGCAACTGCTAAGTTTCCAGCTCTCTCCATCTACTTTTGAGACCTCCTCGTTGATTTGCCAGAACTCATGTTCCACTAAGTATATACACCTCATTATTTTAGTTAAAGCTGTACCAGTTCCACCACGTACTCAATATCTCTCCACCAATATTTAGTAAAGCAACGTTTTTATTTGTATATACTCCAACATTCTTCCTGTCATTACTCAAATATTTTTATTTGGTGAGATGTCAAATCAATTTTTATTATTTCGACAAGATACCAAATGAACTCCTTGTATATTAGTGCATTAGTTCCATTTAGCTGGATTTAATATTTGAAATTGAAAGGTACATGGTTCCTGCTGCTAACCATAGGACACTGTCGTCGAGAAATTTCTCACTCCTCCGGAAAGCTCGGTATTAATCCGCAAAATTCTCCTTCTGCTGTTCCTCCTTCCAGCAAACGTCTGATAGGAGACTCTATGCTCCATCTCCAAAAATCCCATTGCTCTAATGTACCGATCCAGCAGTTACCCATCTGTTGCAGCATTGACAGCTAAAACCTTTAGTTACCGTCTCTGTAAATCCAAATTCCTGTTTTCTTCATATAGATCTCCAGCTGAACTTTTCCATATAGCTGGAAAGTCCTCTCATTTATTAAGCAGAAATCGTCTTGCTTCGAAGCATCCGATACTAGCCCACTGCATCTACATAGTATACATCTTATATCTTTCCAGATGGTAGTTGTATATCTATCTTGCCTTTGGATTAGCACTAATGACGATAGCTGAGATAACACATAGCAGAATCTTTTATCAAATTGAGCTGTCCCACCAGAATATGGTTGAAGAATATCCTCACCTGCATTGACAGTCGATTGTCTGATCTCATGTCCTCCACTATGATCTCAGTACATGCATTTCGAATGTAAGCATTAGATCCGCTCACTATTTCCTTCAATTTCACTCTACGAAAAAGTGGTGTTGTTTTAGTTATTGGTCCTGGTACTCCACCATTAGCTGAGTGGCAGTTGTATTACAGGTGCTACCATATCATCACATGCGACAGTAATTGGCTGGATAGGTCTTCATCTCGGAATCTCATCAGTTCCTTTCTCATATTAGATGATAGATAACCTCCATGCATACTCTGGTGTACTAATCTTTATCAAATGATGAACCATACGGACAGCGAGTGTACAAGAAATCTGTTGCATTATCGAATATCAATGCCCTGCATTACAGCAGATAAAAACTCCTAGATCTTCGGGCGAGTTATATTACTTCATTACTAGCAGGTGTGAGTTTGATCGAATGGTCCCCAAGTTCCTCCTGGTGCTGCTGCAGCTCTGACCTGCTACAGTACCATTATTTGATGTATCAAATCCATTTCATTTGACAAATAGTATGCAAAGGCAGACCATCCCTTTATAATCCGTGTAGTACATATGACTACATAGGTGGTGTCTCCAGCAGGAATCTCCACCTGGGTTGGCTGGCTTAGTCCAGAGCCAGCTCTTGTTGAATCTCCTCATCTCAAAACGTTCCAGTCCCAGATAGCAACTGTGCGCGCAACGCCGTCCTCACGAATTAAACTACTAGTTCCCATCTCTAAAAACAACAGCTTCTGTGATCCATTCTCCATTGATCTTTACGACTATCTAAGACTCAGGTAAACTGAAGAGTTGGTCCATCCATGCCTGGTGGTGGCACATGGTTGTGCTACTCAACTTAGGGTCCAAAAGTCGCAACGTCAGCATCCGGTGCGTCGACCTCATCAGTGTGACTATTTTATCACCCTTGAGCTATTCCAGCACTAACTCCTGAATGAAACCATTGGCTCCTAGTTGAGCTGTGCTTACTTGGGCTGAATCCATAGTTACTTAATCCTTTCTTAAACTAGCAGATGCTAAGATCTGTGGATTTGCAATGCTGCTAAAGAAGAACAGCAGTAGAATCCATTTAGCTGCAACATATCTATTAACTCATTTTCATCTCTTGTCAACATCCTCACAAGGATACTCTTCTTATCACTCCCCACCTTCTATAAGTCCCAGTCCAGTCACCATAGAAAGGTCTATCTCATAATCGCCATGAGCTCCCATGGGTGGATTTTAGCTATGGCTCTCCTGTTCCATTAATCTGGATTTAATCTCAAGGCTCTGAACATCACTGTGCCTGTTATTCTCCTGTCTTGTCTCCCTTAAACAGGCCTCCTCTAGTCTCACGTTATTGATGTATCTAAAACTCTCTCTTGTTGTTTCTACGCCTATCCGCGTATAGTGCAGTCAGTGATACCAAACCTGGTGTTAAGTATGCCACAACACCAGTATCGATAGTATTCTATATCTTGCAATCCTCGCAAATGCTTCCCAGATCTTCTCAATCTCTTTTTCCAAATTGCCATCCAGTAATCACGTCCCACCTCTTTAAACATTTCCTTTATTACTGGCTACTTCCCTCCTGAAAGTTTCTAACTCATCTCTCCTGCCGGTGCGCCTTCCTCCAATCCGTCAGTTTGTTGGCCACCGGTCCTTCTCTCTCCCTTTGATAATCTCGTTCCCACTATCTCTGCCTGGATCCATCTCCAACCTAGTAACTCAGCTTTCATGCTTCCAGCCCCCTCTCCCATTCCAAGGCGGCCATGTTGTAAGTATCTGTTCCTTTGAATCTGTGGCTGTCCTTCTCATTACTACTTCTTGCAGCCAATGAAGTTTACTATATTCTGCAAATCGGCGTACATTTCAAAGTATCATTGCGGTCTTTTGTCTCACTGATTGATCAAAATCGAAAGTTCAATGCCCTTTCATCCATTACTACTATCCGCTGATCAGGTCTGGTCTCTCAGACTAGACGTTATGCTAACCATTCTTTCTATTTCCCAAGGGCGTCATTCTCATTGTATTTCTCCATCTGTAGCTGTAGCCAGTCAGCTGCAGACGATGATGAAGACACCTCGCCAACAGTACTGCCATCCCTGCTACTACAATCGCTGCGTCAGTCCCTTCCAGCCTCACGCGTCCAAGCCTCCCCTCCTGCCATGATCTGGGGTCTCTTGAATAGCCAAATTCTTCCTTCCTGTTCTCAGCCTTTTCTACATTTCTCTTGATGCGTCTTACAAATTTATTTCTCTCCTAGATAGTCTCTCAATGTTATCCAGTCGTCTGTATTGTACTGTACCAATCACTCTACTTGCAGGGTTACATGCATCATTACTAATGCCCTAATCCCAATATCAATCCTTCTTTCTCAGCATCTCTACCTCCTGTCTTACTCAGTATTTTTCTCTTATATCATTCCTTATTTTAACTTAGTTTCATTCCTTCTAACTTGGTCCACTCCTTATCCAGCATTCTACCTGGTTCTTTATGGAAATGTTCTCATGCTACCGCTCTATTCCCATTTAATTCTCCTTTAACTCTCCTTGACTCTCACATCCATCTTCTGCCTCCTGCCTCCAGTATCCTGTCATCTGGCCTCCATTGCCCTAGGCCACTTCTGCCTCCTGCCTCCCAGCTCCCTGTCTCCTTCCTAGCTCCAAGTCTCCTCCATCTATTCCTCAGCAGCTCTGCCTTGGAACCACACAACCGTACAGGCACTGTTCCCTCCTCCGTCACTGAGCCGCAAAAGTCCCTGTCTCCCTGCCCTCCTCCTGTTTCCCGCCTCCTGCTCCCACGTCGCAAAGTCCTCCATATCCTGGGTCCGTCCTTCCTGGGCCACTGACACTCGTCCTATCGAAACGCCTGTAACGCTATCCTACTATCCTTTAACTCTCCAGATCCTCCCTCTGTATTGTCTCTATAACCCAGCGTTTCTTCCCATTTTCCTTTATTCCTTTGCTTGCCTTCTGCTTCAAGGTTTCACTTTCATGCCTTTACTTCTATTGTATCCGTCGTCTTTTCCCTTACACTTTACTACTCTTCTAGAAGTTCCACTTTATTGCAGCCTCTGTTTGTACTATTCAAGTTTTTCCATCGGGTGTCTTTATTTTACTCCTTCCTACTCTTCTCTTCCCCAACTCCCCACAACTTCAACCGGATTTCCACTTCTGAGCTTTACCTTTCAGCTTTTCTCACTCTTCTTAGGTTCCTCTGCAGCCTTTTTCAAGCCTCCTGCCGTTTATAGTAGTCATCTCTTGCCTCTTCAGTATATCCTGTGCACGGTCTGCCACTATTATGCTCTTCTGATATCAAGCAAAAATAGTCTAAGCAACATCATCTTTCATATAATCTTCCTTCTACTATCTTTATTCATTGCGGTGTTAATAAAATATTGAAAATATTGTAAAATATTTTATGAATCTATTCCACCTTTTAGCCTGAAACAGTTTGTAATCCATAGAAAAATCATTGTCTGAGTTTACTGATGAGTCGATGATCTTTCTTTAATGAACTGCTGGCTCCATGCAAAAAAATTAAGTAGAATAGCCAAAATATTTTCATTATCCTTCAATGTTTTATTTAATCTAATTTCCCATTATTGCTAGTATTTGTCCAGAACTCAGCCATTTTCTGTTCTTTTCTCATTAATTTTGCTAGATTTTTAACATGTACTGCAACGTTTAAAACTTGCTTATATTTGTCCTCCTGTGCCATCTGACTCTCAGAACTCTTCAATTTTTCGAAAAGTTTTTCCTTTCCTCCTCCTTCGCCTTAAGGTCTGCCACTTCTGTTTCCAGTTGAGCCTCTCCAGCCTAAATTCTTTCTTCCGTGCTTCCTTTCAAGCAGGTCATTAACCTATTTTCTATTGAATCTCAGATCGTTTAAACTTTGTTTTTCTGCTGAATAACTTATCACAAGTATTATAGTAGCTCGACAGCAAAAGTATTTTCTCCTTTCATATCTTTCCTCTCCTCCTTAAATATAGTATTTACTTTGAATAACATTATCCATTCTATTTTATAGTGTTATTTCTAATTAAATAACATTTACTCAATTAGCTTTATATTTATCTGTTTCCTGCTTTATTTTATTTATATTTCTTTGCCTAAATATGTTTTTTTTCAATATAGATGTAACTTTATCTTATTTCATTTCAAGCACTATAGCACATTTTCAATTATTTTGCATAATCAAGTTTTATTTTTTATATATTTTATTTTATCGAAAAATATCGATATATATTTTATATATATCCCTAACTTTATTTTAAAGATAGCTATATATCCAAACAACTCCATTCTTTTCTAGCCACTGATATTTCTAATAGAGCAACAAAACACCGCCAAACACATTGACGGTGTCTCTATTTTTATATTTTCAATTAAAAATTATATTCTATTGAGAAGCTTTTTCTGTATGAAGAGTTATTAGCAAATAGCTCCTGAACCTAATCCTCCTCCTTACATTGCCTCCTTTATATCATATCCTGCATTAAATGTTATCTGAATCTTGGTGGTGTCAAATCCTGATATTACGTCAATTTACTCATTTCTTCATCTTTGTCTCCTCTCATATAGTAATTGATGTAGTCCTCTTAATCTAGCTTTATTTTAACATCGTTTATTTTCCTAATTCATTTGTATACGCTGTCGAGCTAGGCTTTGAAACTGGCCCTGCACTCCTAAGCAGGTTGGGATATAGTTGAATGATACTCCTAACTCAGGCCAGTACTGAGAAGTAGTCATTTCCTGTACTCCAGTGACATTGTCCTTTTTCCTTTGATATCAGAATATCTTCCATATTCCATACCTTGCCCATATGGTCTGATGCTTCTGTTCTTTACCCCTCTGTTCTTATATTATATCCAGTTCATCTTTTAATGCCGTACCCATATGTTGTAATCTGATTTTGCTTCAATGTTTCATCTACAATCCAGTATCTAATATTGTTTCATTGCTGGATACTTGCAAATGCTTCTCCTGCAATTGTCTAAGTAATGAACCATTGTGGTCTGATGGAGGTGGACATTGTCTTAAAGATTCCTGGTCAGCATAGCTTGAGCTCTTTAGATCTCCTAAATCTTTAAAACTGAATATACATTACTAGCCATCTTGCATACCATCCCTGATTTCTACGTCCAAGTTTTGTTGTGCCCCATTTTCATGAATATAATACCCATATGTATTTTAATGTAATCAACTACACCTGCTGAATCTGTATTATATTCTCCTCTGTGACTAAATACTTTAATCTTATTATCTTTAATAGATTTCTATCTATCCTGTAAGTAATCAAACTTTTACCAAAATATCTCCTGTCAGTTTTTAGTTCTTGTTGATACTTCATTGATGACCTTCTGCCTCATCAAATGCCTGAGCTAGAATGTGTGTCTTTCCGTTTGCTACTTACTTTATCCACGGCTCGATTTTCTTTGTTCCTAAACCTTCCACTCATATCTTTGTTCAAGCTCCCAACCCAGAAGTTATATGTTCAGTATCACTTTTCTGTGCAACATTGTATACATGGAACTTTAACTAAGTAAACTTTGTCACAAGTCCTGTTGCAGCATTTTAGTTGTGCCATCCAAGCAACCCTGTTGACGTTATATCCAATGTAGTTCCCACAAGTTATAACCCACTTAGGTGCTATATCATTGTAAGTGCTCCTTGAGATACTATTCCTACTCAACTGGTTGTTACACAGACATTCGATGTTTCAACCTAAAGAATATGGTCAATGTCAAATAATCCAGCTGTTGTTTATCTCTGAATAGGATTTGTAATTAATTGGAAGATTCATACATTCCTAAGCTTGAAGTTTAGTTTGATGGATAGCTCAAGAAATTACTCGCTGAAAGATCTATTGATGTAATTCGAAGTTGATGTTATACCGGTTGATGCCGGTGCCGGTGTTGCAAGTATCGGTATCCACTTGATATATAGGTTCATGCTTCCATTTACACTGCTACTGCAGGCGATGCTACCTAGGCGGAAATCTCTTTATTGTTCTTCCTCCTACATCTTTCTATGTCAGAAGCTGTAGCTATTTTATTGCCGGAGTTGAAGTTCCGTCTCATTTCTCCGTAGTTGATCACTCCAGCTGTGCATGTTCTTCAGCACTTTTCATTTTATCTGTCCAGATTCCTGCACTCTTTAGAATCCAGCCGCAATATTTATTGTTCCGGTAGTTTTTAATGTAACTCTGCTAGCAATGTAAACCCTTTACTGTAAGTCCAATTTGCCGCCAGTCTGATAGTTCCCCAGTTTTCTCCTACTGCCCTCTCCACAATGTATATCCAGAACTGTTTCACTTCCTAAAAGGTTGATGTTTCATAGTTTACAGCTTTAGAAACTCTGTCTAACAGTATACATTCCAAATTGTATTTGATTAGTTACTCTAATTGTTCCATGGTTTCTGAATTGTTCCTTGGTTGAAAGTTTGACCATATGTCATGATGTCTTGTATCATCAATATAGCATCCAGTTGCCATACCTACACCATATCTTTTGTAGCCAGCGAGATTAGAAAACCCCACTTTTAGAGGCTGCTCAGCAGCTCTGACTAATCCACCAGTAGCTGTACACATTCCATTGCTCTACTTCACCCGTCGAGGAAACCGAATTGTCCATTATTGTCCATAGTACCCATTCCAGAATCCGTAGCTCGATCTCCTGATGATATTAATTTAGTATAGTTTTCCACACGTCCCACCGTCATTCTCCTTTGATATAGTAAATACTGGAATCTGTTCCACGTAGTATCAGAATGAAACAATGGATTTCCACTTCCTTGATTTTACCAATCCGAAAGGAACTGGCCGTCAATCAGGCATCGCAATCAAAAGATACAGTTTGTCCTGTTCCAACTGTCAGCATAACTAACTGATTTGTTATTCAACCGTAAGGTTCTGTAGTTTTCCTTACATGTCCACCTGTTAGGGAATAGATTCCTATACTGTTATCTCCCATAGTAATCGTACCTGTTATCTTCATTAGTTACTGTCTTTACTATAAATACCAATCGCACGTTGGCACCTACATGTTATTAATTATTATTTTTCAATGTATCTGTAGCTGTACTTATCTAGTACATTCCAGTACCTTTTTGCTTGCAGTTATTTTGAATTGTACTGTTATTAATTAATCTTACTTCATTTATATTTACACATTCAGTAACTATCAAAGTTAGTAGTTCCCACTCTGATTTATTCCACCTGCCCATTTATTGGCTGCACCTTCTTTGTATATACCTGTATTTTTAGTTCCTGTATTAAAATCAAGTTTTCCATTATCTCTTTATTATTATTCCAACCTTTGATAAGTATTCCTGATCACATCATTACCTGCAGTTAAACTTGCATTCTTAGACCGTAGTTCCTCCTGTTGCTCTGAATAGATACAAAGATTGCTCCATCATCTAACGTAACAGGCACTTCCATCTAGTATTTGTATAGTTTGTTGCTACACCTTTAGCAAGAAATATCTGTATCTTTACCAAGTGGACCTTCAATTAAATCGTGCATACTTTACGTTACACTTACTGCTGAACCTTTATTTCACAAATACCCTGTTGCACCTTTGTCTGCTGGAGTTGTACCTGTTCCACCTTCAGAAGTTTAATTTTGCCCTGAGTTAACTGTGATAGTCTCCAATTTGAGGAAGAAACCTAAACTCCTGAATCTCCAACAGTTATATTGATGTATTCTAACATGTGCACTCAGTATTCCATAAATCTTACTGTCCGTCTATCCCTTCAATCCTTCCATTATTCATAAGTAGTCCAGCTATCTTTAGAATACATCCCAAATACTTCAGTAGTGTTAGTTAATCTTTATTGTCTTGTGCATCGTCTTGTTGCATTGAACTTCTGCAACCATTCCAATATTCTTAGTAACCAGTTGTCAATTGTTCCTATTTACCGCTGCTCTTGGCTGTCATGTTGTTCTCAACAGAACACATCCCCACTGATGATGTCCATTAACTGTAACATCATTATTTCAGATCAGCAGCTGCACCAACCATACCAAAGGCCGTATCTCCATCCATTACAGAAGCTAGTATTATTAGGCACTCTGTGCACCACCCAGCTTACAAATCTAATTCCTTTATTAATTTTATTTAGTTCCGCTGGCTTATAGCCTTAGAACCAGTCTTGCTGTAATCCAGTACTTTTTAATCTAACTGGTGAAAAGAACTTAGTCGTAATTGTTCCTCGCGGGGTCAATGTTTTTCCATTATTTTACACCAAGAATATATCCTGACTAGTCAGATTTGCTGCTTCGCAACATCGGTGCTGCCCATCCTGAATAGCCTTTCCTGTGTCTACAGTTGCGTTAGAATTCATATATTGAAACTTTATTTTAACTTATTAGCTGCAAATTGATAAATCGATATTTTCATCTATTTTACATTTGCCTTTTTATTGTTAAACATTTATAATTCCAGTAAGTGTAGCCACTCTCTGTGAGTGCCAGCATTTTGGTGGTGTTGCACTGCCATAGTGCAGGTGTTATCAGTGAATGCTATATCTTATTTGAACCATTAGCAACATCTGCCAGTAAACAAACTCGAACTTGAGCTCATTTTACAACTTATTCATTTCCTGTTCCTATTTCACCCAATTATTTAAAATCAGCAAATGCAGCATTTGTAAATATGAGTTCCATTAGTATAGAATGCAAATGAATAATCACCACTGCAGCATCTACTCAGGATTATTTACAATCAAATTTCTGCTACTTCCTGTTGATGGAATATTATAGAATAAATTGATCCTGCAGTATTTGTTCTTGATACAGTAGTATTTAATCCTTTAATGTCTGTGTGCAGGAACTAAAGATTCAAATATAACCCACTTCATTAGTAGCCAGCATTGCTGCTGGAGTTAGCGTTCTATCACCTATCCTAGTGTTGAATCTGCTCCATTTGCAGAATAAATTCCAACTGAATTTGTTCCATCTGCAGTTATTGTTCACCTGCAACTTAAATTTCATTGTTTACAACTCCCATATTGTTTTGAAGACACCGCAAGAATCAGCAATTTGTTTTAGCTTGGAGTACTTATCTTTGTATATACATACCCTATTGAACTTGCACCCATTGGCTGATTTATCTTTCTGTTTTCAACTGCTCTAAAGAAGGCAGCTTCGTTCTGAACTGTCCCAGCCATCATACTCAACGTTAGTTCCTGCACATTATTAGTAATCAGCAGTATTTTCACCTAAAATTTTATAACTATTACCTCCCAGTAATATTGTTTTGTTTGGCTTCACTGGAGGCATTCCTACGTTTCCACTTCCATTATTAAGGTTTATACTTTATTGCTCTCAAGATTTCATAGAGTTGCTGCATCTGTTGCTGTGTTCTTGGATTCTTTTTATTCAAATTATTTGGTAAGGGTCTCGGCATTAGAACAATTAACTGCACACAGGATTGTTAAATAAATTATGCCTTATCTATGTAATTGGTTCCATTATTCATTATGTATCATTGTAAAATTGATCTCACAAAATCCTGAGTTTATTATTGCCACTAGTCACATGTAAATCTTACTTAATATTAAATACTGTCTCTTTAGAGAACTTCATCTTATTTTAATTTACTATACCAGCAGATGACCCTTTTTAGCTGTACTGTGTATGAACCTGAGATTAAAATCAAAGCCATTATTAGCCATGTAAGAATCTATGTTTCCTGGCAGTAGTTTGTGTCTTTGACATCCCAGTCATTATCTCGAATATATAAAGCGACTCCTGCTAGTTTTATCTCCATAAGAATATGCACCCATCCATTGTATATAACCATCTGCTTATTGTCAGCCTCCAATCTAATGACTGTGAATTATTATTACTCCAAGTAGTTGGAGTTCCCATACCAGGAACCATTTAACCTACTGTATTTTTGGCAGATGTAACTTGTATTCCTGTTGAGTAATCTCTACTAAACAAAATAGCCTCCTGATTGTGCAGCATTATATTATCAATAGCTGTATTTTCTTTCCTAAAGTATTAACTGAAATGACTGCTAGGTTTCATGGCAATAGGTGTTTCTGTAGTTTTAATCAAACCAGTAATAAAGCTGAAGTACCAGCCTACTCCATTAAATAGTCTCACAACTTGTCCCACTAATATGATGAATAGTCTCTCCAGTAGCTCTGTGCTTGTACCTACTTTACAACAATCTACTATAGCCATTTCATGCTGCCAGCTCTGTTCCTATGCGTCCTGCACTATCACCCATTGAATTTCTTGAAATTTCTGTACATGACCAGTTAAACTTTCAGCGTCATCACTGATACTCCCATTATCTTGCACATTAGTAACTATATTTCTCCCAATCTGTATATGTGAAGTCTCCATCTCACTACACTGCACATTGCAGGACCTTTTAAACATCATTAGCCTATTTTCTAAAGCGAAATTTTAAAACTAGAAATTTTAGTAGTGTCTCTTCTTACATCGTCAACGTAGCAAATCTATCCATTTCCAACCACCCATAATAAGTACCCAGTTCCACTTCCTGAGCATTATCAGCTTCTTTAATCTCCAGTCATGCACTAATTTTACAGGAGTGGCATTGTAAATCCATTTCCAGCAATTTGATAATAAGGAAATATAATTGCATCATTACTAGTACCTATTCTCTCTAGTATTATAATCTTGTCTTGCTGCATTATCTAGTATTTCACTGTTTTATCTCATTTGTCCCGATGTTTAGTCGATAATTCCTCCTGAATTAGAAAAACTAAAGCAAATCCACTCATGCAGGATCTGTTACTTAACACTAGGAATATTAACCTTTGGTGGTAAGTTATTGATGGAACCATGTATCTCGATGGAGCAACAGCTGATTACACTCTATGTTTGAGTTGCAGGTGAGACAACACTTGGTACTCTGCCGCATCCATAGTTTTTATAATTGGAATTTTCGGCTTAACTCCGCAGCATCTATAGGTACAGACGAGCTAGGTTCTATAACCTGCTGTTTGAAATCTGTCATTCCACATTTCTCCACTGAATAAGCTGCAACCGGTATCGTTTGAAAATCTTTCTATATTTTTGATTAGGAGTTTCTATCTCCACGGACCTCTGGTATGACGCAGTCCAGTCACTACAGAAATAGTCTATCTATACTGCCATGAACTCCTATGGTGATTTTCACTGCATGGTCTCCTTGTTCCATCACTGTGGCTTAATTCAAGGCTCTGACCTTCTATTAATTTATTATTTTCCTGTTTTGCTCTCAAACAGCCTCACATTCATGTTGATGGACGAACCCTCTTCCTGCTGTTCATGCTACTGTCAGGCTGAGTAGCCATAGATACTAAACCTCCATAAAAAGAAATACAAAGGTTAGTAAAATCGAGATCTTATATCTCTGTGCATCTCTTCGCAAATGCTCTCAGATCATCTTTTCTAATCTCTAAATTGTTATCCATAATCATGTCTCACTTTCTAAATATTTATTATTACTGCTGCGCTCTTGGAAAGTCTAAATCCCATTCTTCCGTTCTCAGTGCTCTTCCTTCCTCTGTCGTGTCGCATACCGGTCCTTCTCTCCCTTTGATACTGTCCCTCACTTACATTCCGGCTCTGGATCCATCCCAAACTCCAGTAACTTAGCTTTACACCGTGCCCTTCCCATTCCAAGCGCCATGTTGTAGGCATCGGTCCTGAGTCCGTAGGCACCTTCCATTACTACTTCCAGCTGCATTGAAGCTTTACATATTCCATAGAATCTCATGTACATTCTCAGCACTGCGGCTCACTCACTGATTTCGATCAAAACCAAAGCTCCAACGCCTTTCCATCCATTACTACCATCCGCTCGTCAGGTCTCTTGTCTCAGGGATTGGTGTCCGTTAAGTGTCTATTCTTCTATTCTCGCGGGCGTCGGCCCATGGCTGTACTTTCTCTCATCTGTGTTGTAGCCAGCTTTCTTGCTGCAGACGATAACTTGAAGAGCCTCGCCAACAGCATTGCTATCCCTGCTACTACTAAGTTGCTGTCCTTCTAGCCTGTTATGTCCGCCTCTCCCAAGTGTGATCTGTATTCTTTGAAGAAATAATTTTTCCTTCCTGTTTTAACTTTTCTACATTTCTGATGGTTTTCGCGAATCTGTTTTCTCCTCAGATAATCTTCAATGTTATCCAATCTGTCTGTATTGTACTGTACCAACTTCTGCACCTGTACATGAGACATCATTAATGCTCCTAATCCCAATACTCACTCATCCTTTTTCTCACATTTCTACCTCCTGTCTTATTATTTTATAATTTCTTTTCTGCCTTCCCTCCCAAGCTTCTTTCTTTCTACCCCCATTTTTCTATTTTAACTTAGTTCTCAACTCCTTCCAACTCATGGTTCCATTTCATCGCCAGCTCTTACCTATTTGTGCATGGAAATGTGCCTCATGTTACTGCCTCGATTCCATTTCCACCTCCTTTGATCTCCGGACTCTGAACATCCATCTTTCCATCACTCCACCTCATGCTTCCTGCATTTGGCATCTCCACTGGCCTCAGCCTCCAGCCTCTGTCTTCTCTTTGCCTCCAGCTGTCTTCCCTTTCATTTCCGGCTCTCATCTATCTCTCCTTTTAGTGCAGCCTCTGACTTTGAACCTCACAAACCATAGCACGCTCCTCCTCCAGCCACTGGAGCCTGAAGTCCTGCCTTCCCTGCTCCGTCTCCAGCCGCTTCTCTGCTTTCTTGGCCATCCTTTTAGTCCTTCCATATCCGGGTCCTGTCCTCTCCGCACCACTGATACCTCGTCCCAGTCATAAAACGCCAGCAATCGCCTATCCTCACCATCCTAGCTTCTACATCCTCCCCCGTGCAAGCTCTCCTTTATCGCAATGACTCTGTCTTCCTCCTATCTTTTCCTTTCTCCTCCTTGCTCTTATGCTTGTTCTCTGCTGTCTCCATTTCTGGCGGCTCTCTTTAATTCTACACCCCTAACTTACATCCGTCAAGTCCCTTTCTCCCCTTGCATACACCTCCGCTTACTACTTCTCATAGAAGCCCTACTTTTATTGCGCCTGTTTGGTACTGTAATCCTAGCCTTTCTTCCACTGGTGTTCTCGTCTCACCTCTTCACTCCTTCTCCAATCCGCCATAACTCCAACCGGTGCTGTCAGCTTTTTCTACCTTCTAGTGCTGTGCAGCTTCTTTCCGCGCTTCCTGCCGTTTATAGTAGCTAATCTCTTGCCTTCTCAGTACAGCAATCCTGCACTGTCACTGTGCCATTGCTATGCTTGATATTACACAAGTAAGTCCTGCTACACATTTATCTTTTCTATACAATTCTTCCTTTCATCGTATACAATATTGGAAATACAAAAACTGTTTTGATGAATCCATTTTAATTTTTCAGCTTGAAATAGTTTAGAACTATCAGGATCATTGTCTGAGCGCATCGGCGGAGTCGACGATCTCATGAGCTGCTGGAATTGCTCGTGCCACAAATTAAGTAGAGGACATTACGCTCTTTTGAGCTTTAAGTTTTGAATTTCCCACGGTAAGCTAGGTATGAATCCAACCTCAGCTATTTTCTCTGTTCCTCTCTCTCTTATTAATTCTGCTAGATTTTAACATGTAATCATGCAATCGTTTAAACTTGCTTTAATACTTGACTCGTGCTCATCTGACTTCAGAGCCTTCTCTTTAATCTCCTTTCAAATAGTCTTTTCCTTCCTTCTTCTTTTGCTTTGCTGGGTCCGGCAACTCCAGATTCCAGCTGAGCCTCTGTGCCTCAAATTCTCTTCTTCTTCAGCTTCCTTCCTCAAGCCAAATCATTGAATTTGTTTTCCCATTGAATCTCAGACTGCCTCCAGACTCTTGTTTCTTCCGCCGAACAGCTTCTGCTGTCACATTATAAATAGTTTAGCTGACAGCGCAAAGCATTTTTCTTTTCTATAGTTTTCCTCCCATAAGTTTTCTAATGTGAGCAGAATCTCTTTCACTTTACTAATCTGCAGATTTCTAAAGAGACATAAAATCATATACACCATTCATAATATCTCATTATATATCTCTTTGATTTTATCTGCACTTACATTATAGCACATTTTCACTCAGATTTCATTGTTAATTTATTAACATTTTGCCATATTACCTTCTCTTTATACATGAAAAGATATGTTTTATATATGATATAAATGATTTCAATTACTGTCTACTAATTTAGGACTTTATGAACATTGAATAAACGTGATCCAATGTATTTATACCGATGTTTCATATAATATTCACTACTCTATTTTAATATTCACTTTGATTTCTTTTCTTCATCGTCATCGAAAATGTAGCACGATCTTACATCTAATCAGTACATCTTTTAATACATCATCCTATTTATACATGGTCCAGAATTTTATCATCAGTATCCTTTGATGCTAAAATCTATTCCAACGACTTCTCAGACAAAAGAATCAGATCGACAGTATGGTGTAAATGACCTGGTATACACTCAGGGATCGACACCCTGTTGCCGGGATAGAAACCCGATGTCCTAAATCCACCAGACGAAGTGCACACAGGATCCAGCTGGACCTGAACCAGCGACGACCTCGTTGCGAGCAGCTCTAACTGAACTGAGCTATAGATCCATATGGCGCGCTCTGAAGAGATCTGAACTCCTGCCACGGCTTAGAAGGTTGCCGCCGTTGCTCTCATCCAACTGAGCTCTACAGGTACATATGCGTTTTGTTATGTTGATTCAGTGGTGGAGCCATACTTGAATCGAAACCAGTGACACCATGATCAGAAAAGTCATGTGTTCTCTACCGACTGGAGTGGTCAATGCTCATATAGTGGAGCGGAGACGAGGGTCGAACTCGCGACATTCAGCTTGGAAGGCTGACGCCTCCACCAACTGAGCTCACTCCTGCATACTCCCCAGTGCCTTCGGGCCGGACTTCTGAACTGGCACGTGGAGGAAATTCCCACAGGATTTTAAGTCCGTGTGTCTACCGATTTCTTGCTACCAAGGCATATCTAGTAAATCCCATTCTCGTTTTATCTCTGATAACTCAGTTGCCAGTAATAATATAAACTTATTCGTTCGTCAACATCTACTGATTGCTACCTTTCTTTTTATTTTACTCTTCCTCCCAAGCACTGACCAGTAGTACAAAATTCCTTATATCAAATGTCAAATTAAAACTAATTAATTCTAAAACTGAAACTCCTTATTTTATTTTTGCCTTCCATAGTCTCTTTATTATCTTTCACTCTTCTACTATTTCCATCATATGTACTCTTTCCGCTTAAATTTTTCTAGAATTCGGCAACTTTCTATTTTTAGGGTTTTGGAAATTTCTATATATCCTGAATATGTCTCAGGCACCCTTTATTCTCAGGACACTGAACATCTACATCTCAGTTCCTTAGCAACTATAGCAAACACTCTCAATTCTGCACCACTTTTCCATCTCTTTAGTTCTGTCTTTCCAGGAAAAATACACATTTTTCCCGGGTTTTACGATTTGCTGCCGCTATTTCTTCGATAATTTCTTCTTTAATATTTTTGACGAGCATCTCATCAATCACAATATTCGCAGGACTGGACAAGGCAGCTCTACTCAATCCTTTCTTGAAATACCAGTTCATTGCAAGAAAAATTGTATTTACAGGCGCATTCTGCAGGTAGACTTCGAGCACCACGGATCTATAAACTTTGATGATTCAAGCATAAACATCTTCATGGTTGCGGCTTTATCACCCCGTTTATCCCTACTTTCACTCCTTTCTTCAATCTAAAGATACTTTTATTATTGAAATCCAAGTGAATGTCTCAACACCTTTGTTGCCCATCTATCCTCAACAGGTGGTGCTGCTTCTATTATCTGCAGATCAACTTCCACTTTCTCATTTTTGTAGCTCGTCATTAATATACTCAGATAACGCCTTCAAATTTGATGTATATATCTCTGAAAATCTTCATCAAGATGAATCTCCAAAACTATTTTCAACATATGCATCGCCAATATCCAGGAGAATCCATTCTCATTTCCAGCCTCAGTGTCTTTTCCTCAGGGCTGAGCTTCCATCTCTTTTAATCTCTTGGTGTAATCCTTCAGCATTCCAGGTAAACTTCATCGCCAGGTTCTTCCAGCATCTGTTTTTCTTGACATTTGTTTTCAGATAAAGTCTCAGGCAGTACAAATCTTCCTCACTTTCCCACCCTTTGTTTTGAGAGTCTCTTCATACACTCGAGTAATCCATCACAATTATGAATTGCAAGGCTATACACCTTCCACAATATTTTGTATAAGCTCTAGTATTAGTTATTCCCTGTTTTCTGAAAGCATTCCAGTAAATCCGAACACTATTACGCACACATGTTTGGTCATATGTCCAAACACTCCCAGTCCTTTTATAAGTTTTACTTCTTTTCAATTACTTTATTTTCTGAAAGTTTTCAGGATCGATATTTTTCCCATTTGAAAGAATTACCGCGCTGCTGCTTCTTCCACGTACAGCGACATATCCTTTCATCAATCGGAAGCCAGATCACTGTCTTGAAACCATCCATCTTCAGTTAAGCGCTTCAGTGCGTCTTTTCAGGGCTTAATATAATATCCTTCATGACACAGGACCTCTTACCCATGTTCTTCATCTACCACTATCTTGCTTCTATATTATCAAGTTTTTACCAACTGTCTTTATCTATGTCTGTATTAACTGCATATTACAGGTAAGATGTTGCTCAGTGTGTCCATATATCCTTCCTGAACATATATATCTCCAATGTTCTCATAAAATTCTCCCATTTCTGAGGATCAAGTTTTGGTCCTCCTGAAAACTATATAAACGCTCAGTTTTTCACCAAATTTTCATGAACTTTTGCAAACTACCTTTCTTCTTATCTCCAAGGATTTTACTTTTGTCATAAGTTTATATTGTCTCTTGTACGAACTTTGAACTCAATCTGCTGTTTTATTCCGTCATAGAATGCACGGAAATACTTTGAACTCCGGAACCAGTGCAGTAACATTATTTTTATCATGCTTTCAAATTTTTACTTGCTATTTTCTTTATCAAATACCATTGATGCCTGATATGTACACATTTACAGCACTGTTGCCGCCAAGTGGTAAAACATGGTGGAAAGGAAGCAAGGCAAGCATCTGGTCAGTCGGCTCAAGAAGATCTCAGAATCCTTCCAGTTCTGAACCTCAAGCTATTGAAAGTCGTGCATGCTCCCTTTGAGAACTGCTGTCTCCAGAAGCTATACAGCGTGGCTATAGTTCTGTCCTCTCAGGATTTCTTTGCAAGCCCTAAAATTACTGTTCTCTATCACTCCCAGCTTTATTTCACCCTTCTTCAATTGGATGATTGTCCGTCATTTAATCACTGCATATTTCATCTTTCATACATTGGAAACTGCTTTCCCGACATTCTTCCTCGCTTTCTCATCTCGAACACAATATAAATCCTAGGGACTCTGAATCAAGAACATATAACTTTCCTTGCTGCTGCTTGTCAGGAGTCCAGTGTGCACTGGAATCGCCTTTCTGTCCCACAAAGCAAAGTGGTGAGCAATCCATTCCGGTTCTGTGTTTCATCAGAATCAGCCCAAAATCTTTCCTTTGTCAGGTAGGTATTACATTTTCTGAAAAATATTTTGCATTATTAACTAACTCCAGTATAATTCTATTTTCCTGTCTTCAAAAATCAACACCATTGCAAGCCTCGTCGCCTCTATTTAAGAAATATCATTCCTCTCATTTCAAATATGTTAAAAATTATAAATTTAATTAAGTATAACCATACTTGGTACACATTAGGTTGAAAATGAGGATATCTCAAAAATATATGAAAGAAGTTGCCTCAAACAATAAAACCATGTAAGTATATATTGCATATACTATATTTTATTTTCTTTTAGACAAACCTTTTACATTATTTTCAATTTCTAGATATCCCTATTCCAAAAATAATTTATAATCTATAATAAATTTATTCCATCATATCTAGCTATTATTTCATCAGACCATATAATGATGCCTGAACTTCTACTATGTGTGCCCTTTGAAGTAGGAACATACATATCTCTGACTCGTCCAATTTTCCATTTCTATTGTATAGCGCAGTTCATTGTTTAAAAGCATTTTATGGTGTATCTCAAGCTCTTTTCTTTCTTTCTAAATTAAGTCTCTAAGCTGTCTTTCCAGTGATTCACTGTCTACCTTATTCCTATTGATGAAAGTTCAGAGCACCATCAAGTACAGGGATTCATACATCATAAGGTCTCCATCTTCAATTCCCAGTCATCATAACTTGGAGCTCTGGGTCCATGTCTTTCTTTAGATTCCAGCATTTTTCCTATCTGCATTATAAATATTGTCATGTTCCTTTGCAAATCTATTTTCTCCTCCTGAAGCAGTCTCAGATATAAGCCTTCTCAGCCCGTGAAGTTATAAAAGTAACTTCTTTTCTAGGTGTACTTAGCATAATTCTCTCATACTTTGAGCAAGCATTTCTTCTTGTCTTTAAATACTGAATATATTTTCTGTTTCACAATTTCCTTTAAGAACGACATTTCTATCTTCTCTGTCTATAACTCTTCCCAATCCCAATTGATCTGCTATATATTGAATGCGTATTATCCAAATCTTTCTAATCTCTTCTTATGAAGTATCTTATGTCAGTATAAATTCCTTTCCACCTGACTTTACACCACATCTTTTTAATGTGTCTTTCCCACTTAGCAAGCGCGGGAATTGAATCATTTCTGATAATTTCCCTTCTTCTGCTTCTTTCGCCCATATTTCAAATGCACAGGTCTTTCACCACCATGTTATACATTATTTAACCCCTGTCGTCTCTACAAAACAGAGGTGCTTGATATTCTTGTTAAATTTTAATTCTTTGGAGAGTTCCTTTCATCCTAATCAGTTTTATAGCAATTCTTGCTCTACTATATTCTGTCGAAGTGTATCTCTTCCTGTATTATAATACTCCCATGTTTCTACTCCCAACTACAAACTCCATACAAAAGAAATTACTAATAATAAAATGGCGCACGCAGGAGCTGAACCCACAACCTTCTGATCTCGGTAGTCAGACGCTTCATCCAATTGAGCTATGGATGTACATTTTAAGTATATATTTTATGGCGGAGAAGGAGGTGGATTCTGAAACCCTCGATCCAAGTTTTGGCCCGATAATTCCCTTAGCAGGGGAGCGCATCTGGCCTCTGCTCACTTCTCCACGCATATGTGCAAAATGAGATGGCGGTGAACAGGATCTGAACCCCTGAGAGCTTTGCTCCTTGCTGGCCTTTCAAGATCTGGTCCTTTCAGCCGCCCGGACATCTACACCCACACTTCTACTCATAACTACTATATCATCTTTTGCATATCTCTGTCAACACTTCTTTTATTTTGCTGATATTTTCTTTTATATGCATGTTTCTAGTTTTTAAATTCCCTATTCTGTATATGTCTTTAACCATTTCATCTTTTTAATCCCACACCAAACTATAGAATTCCTATTTTTCAACCTTTTTAAACTTTGGCTACACATATAAAACAGAGTCAAACTTTGGAAAAGCCATCTTCTCCATCTCTTTAGGTAAGTTACTGACTCTTTCCTTAACTAATATCTTTTATATGAGTAAAATTTTAGTAAATGAAAAATATAGTTTTATTTTTCCTTAATAGTTCTATACCATCTTTAATTTACTGACTATTCTTCCTCATTTTCAAAATTCCCATAGGTTCTGAATTTTGATCTTTTTTCCAGTAATTTGTATTGAAAACTTAGACAATTCTTTTAAATCTTTAAAACAGTAGCCGTAGATTTTAGCAGTTTTTCTAATTTGCACTCATGAGGTTCTTCATTATATCATCAACTCCAAGCCGATTTAAGATTTATTTATCCATTTCAAACTTTTGCTCTGCTGCCTTAGTTGAATCATTAAAAGAATTGATGTACATCCTTCTGTGAAATTACTGAATATACATTGCTCAAGCATAAGAACTTGAGCTCAGCAACTCCTATTCCAATGCTCCTCCCACTTCCACCTTCTCCTATTATTACAGAAACAATCGGTACTTTAGACTGGGAAACATTTGAAATAGGTTTTTAGTGCAATGGCTTCCCCTGTCCTTTTCTCTTCAGCTTCTATTCCAGGATATGCCCTTATCTATCAGAGTTAATATAGTAATCCAAATCTTCTGCCATTCCCATCACAGTCCACTGCTTTTCTATATCCTCAGGACTCTGCCATTCCAAAATTTCTGAACATATTTGAATCAAGGTCTCTTTCCTCTGATGCATCATTATCATTATTTTATAGCCATCTATAGAAGCTTAATCCACCTATTATTGCACGATCATCTTTGAAAGTCTCCGTGCAGCTCGACAAACTCTCACAATGTATTTATATAATCAAGGTATATATCTTAGACTTCTGAACGGTATTCTTTCCCATGAATCCAGTTCATTTCTAATGAAACTTTATATCTTTTTCAAGTCTTTTTCAAGTTCTCCTATCTGTTTTGAAAAATCTATATTTTTCTTGGAAAATCTTTTTAATTCTTCAATTTTCTTCCAGTTCCTTAATTCTATCTTTCAGTCTATATTTCCTAATTTATATAAGTTTTCCAGTATACGGGTAAATCGTTGTTTTCAATTCTCTTCTTTCAGCAAATTATACATCAACCATTCCATGTTCAAGGTAATTCCGCCTCTTGGAACCCTTTGGTAATTTCTGATTTACTGTCCGTTCACAACTCGGTCCTGCAAAACCTATCAATGCACCAGGTTCAGTAACTATGAGAATCCCCCAGTACAGTAAAAGAAGCTGTAATCTGCTAGAGATCTACTGGCACTGATATAGTAAGAACTCTGCCCATCTAATCTTTTACTGTCTCTGTGTTTTAGCCATCCATCAGTGTGATAAAATTCTTTCCTGATTCTTATTCCACCTGAACTCGAAACAATAACAACAGGCTCTTTTTTCTGTCCTCTTCATGAGGTTCTAGTTATTTTTCTCCAACAACAGAACCCATACTTCCACCTATAAACTAAATTCCATCACTGCTATATTTACGTCTATTCCATTTATTTTCCTGTTCCACTTATTACTCCACAAGAGTCCTGCTGTTTTTCCTGAGAGTCAGCTTTTCCTGATATCCTGGAAAGATGAAATCTTTGAAGCGTAAGTAAGTATATCTCTCTCTGTCGAAACTTCCTTCATCTGCCATTGTGCCTCATTCTTCAATACAGCCTGAAATAATGTCCAGCATTTTGGACATATTTGTGGGTTATTCTTTAAATCCTCATTATATATAATTTCAATACATCTCATACATTTTTTCCATTTATTGCCATCAACTATGTCCATGCTCATTTTGACTTGATGAGTGTAATATATTTATTTTTCGATTTTTACTGAAAATAATCCCATCTTCTTCACCTCTATGTAAATCTGTTTCAAACCTCTTTAAAATAACTTGTGTTATCTTAAAGATTAAATATATACTTTATGTAAAAATACATTATTTTCCAGTACTAATTTTACCACATAAATTGATTATTTAAAAACTTTTTCAATTTCATATTCATATTCATCAAAGCAACATAATAACAGCATAAATATGTGATATATCACTTTTATCATTTTTCCATATTTCTGTCCCTGACTATTGATATCCATAACTGAACGGTGCCCTTATCTGATGCTTTCTCCCGTCCAAGATCAAACACTGTCAGCTGTTTTCCACATTTCTGGATTTTGAAGACGACCTCTGGACTTTTTCTGCCGATACATCTAAATTCCAAGGTGCCTTTCTTTCCTTCAGTCTTTATTTTAGTTAGAACTCCATTCTCCACCAGGAAGATAACTTTCATTGTAAATCTTCTCTCTATAATCCGGGCTGGACAATGAGCAATATATTTTTACGACTTTATTATTTCTTATTTTTTCTGAAATATAACGTAAAACTCAATGTCTTATATCCAATCACCAGACCGGAAGCTCTGTTAATCCAGTCCATTTGCAAAATGAGATTTTCACTGTTATAAATTTCCTTGAATATTTCTTGAAAGCGCCATTTGTGTCCCGGTCCCTTTACGCACTTGAATGTTTCCTTCTTTATCACAATGAAAATCTTCATTTCAACATTACACATTTTATATTTATCGAGACTTTTTTTCATTTTATTTTTATAATTTTTATTCATTGGAAATTGCTCTAGCTTTCAAATATTTTACAGATATTCTTCATTTAGGAAAGTCTATAATTTCCTTTACCTTTTTTCCTCCAACTTCATGATCACCTTTCTTTAAGAAAGCTTCCGGAAAATTTTTTACTCCAGAGGTTCATGCTTAAATGTTTTCTTTTAATATTCATTCATTCTCATTCTTCTGTTTCACTGGTTCACATATATTCAAAATTCCATTATGATTCTCATTTTTAAATTTATTCTATGTGATTTTATATTTCCACTGCCCTATCATATTAAAGGAAGGAAGGAACTCCCACCGTAACTAAGGGAAAGCAGTTTCCCAGTTATGGGAATGGGACTAATTGTCATTCCACATTTACTATTATATGCATAAAAATATTCCACATATTCCAAAGAATAGCGCCCAAAGTTATCGTGAACCATCCTGCTTATCCGCATAATATCAAATATCAGAAAAAATAGAGAATAGAACTAATGTTGATCCCATAAATCATTTCTTCT
>BNJU01001710.1_pt1 | contig 148863 bp, 248 predicted proteins | sample 8539281 | NCBI WGS metagenome assembly BNJU01 (sample SAMD00202456, study PRJDB9452) | human saliva metagenome | isolation source: human saliva | place: Japan | reverse complement strand
GACAAAAGTGCGGTCAGGTTTTTAGGTGTTTTTAATTTTAAATTTTTGACCGCACTTTCGAAAGCGAGTGTTATTCTAATAAAAAGGAGGATTATTGTGCCGAATGTCGTGTCATGTTTTTACGTGGTATGATTAGATTGAAAAATATCTCAAGGTTAGTCAAAAATGAAAATACAGAATTTGTTTCTTGCTGGTGTTTCAACGTATTCTCTTTAGCGGTAAGTGCAGATAGCCGAAACGCAACTTGTGACGGAAGAACAAGCTTTACAGCTAGCTGAACGTTATGTCACGCAGCATTATGGAAATCAAACGGCTCAACGCACAAAAACCATATCAAATTAAAAGAGGGAGAGTATTGGATTATTCTGGAAAACCACACTGCAAGCACTGGGCGGCAATTTTCGAGTGATTCTTGGTGAAAAGGAAATTAGAAAAATTTCACCCATACCGGCAGTAGAAATGAATTAATTTAACCAGAAGTGACCGCACTTTGCAAACTATAGGAACAAAGCTATGCGCAAGCACAACAGATAATGGATTACGCGGTGAATCACCATGCCACTACTAGCCCGAATACCTTTTGGGCAAAATTCCGGGACTATGCGGATCTTTTGCGCCACAGCAATGCAAAAGAGAAATGGTATGCCCTTATCGTACAAAAATTGCTAAGACGAAACTAGTTTAAAAAGAAGAAGGGGAAACGGATTTTATCAATCTCAATGCCCGCCCTGATATGGTGAGATGTTTGCGACAATCTCACCTTTTGCCTGCCTATCACATGAGACAAAACACACTGGCTGATCAATTTTATAGATCATGGCGTAGAAAGCGAAGAAATTTTAAATTGCTCGATTGAGCTATGATTTGACGAAGTAGAAATAAGAGAATCTTTACGCTCGCCTCCGTAGGATCATTTTCATGCAAAAATTTACACTTCTTTAAGTTTTTCGCAAAAATTTTTCAGAAAATCTTTACATAGATTTACATAACCTCGAATTTTTATCTTAATGTAATTGTAATTTTGGTAAATCTTTTTATATGCTTTCTTTTGTACACAGAGTTCGCTTAAAATGAGCTGTTCCGACCAGAAAGGAAGGGGGAACTGTGGTCAAAGATTTAGGTCGTCGCCTTTCTGACGTTGAATTTTCGGCGCTGTTGCAGCTGAGTGACAGCTTCAATCATCCTAATAAAGGAATAATTTTATACTGAACAAAGCGTTTAAAAGTTATTTGGAATCATGCGACACAAACGTGGACAGCTGTTTCTGAACTTGGGCATGCTAAAGGTGAAAACCCAAATCTAATCGTGGAATTAACCGCATTTGGCAGGTGCTTATGTAGACTGCATTAGGTAGTTTCGCAAAGTAAGCGGCTGATGCCTCTGTGGATTTAAAGACATTCGCAGTTAACATCACCCAGATGGCACTACAACGGTTCTAAACTGAGAAACGTAGGTGGAACTCTGTTGTAGTAGGTTATCAAAATACATGCAAAGCGGGTGAAGATGGCATGATTGCTTACGGTGCCACTAATACTGCGACTGCAAAACGCAGCATTGGCTGTGGGTAATAACAATATCTGCAACCGGCGGTGGCATCGACCGCAGTGGGTGTAAAGTCTGTTGCAAAGTGGCGAAGCTTGCTGCTATCGGTAACGTAGCGCGCTAACTCAAATTCGTTCAACTGCGGTAGGTGAACCGTGCAACTGCTGACTCAAGATTCCGCAAAGCGCATTCGGTAACCGTGCAACGCATCAGCGCAATTTCGCAACCGCTGTCGGTGATAACTCTCACGCTCCTGCAGCCGCTGTGGCAGGGCACTACGCAAATGCTTCCACATCAGGATTCTATTGCGATTGGTACAATGCGAGTGCATGGACCAAATGCGATTGCAGTAGGTAAAGATTCTGTAGCAAGCCAAGATCAGCGCTGATTGCAACGGTACGCAGCGCGAATGCACTCAGGTGTTCAATCAGTTGCGTGGGTTCTTATACTAAGCGTGCAGGTAATTTAACTGCTGCTGTTGGTCCATACGCTCAGGCAACAAAGAAGCTTTCGCAATTGCTGTAGGTTCTGACGCGACCGCCTGAATCAAACTCTGTTGCTGTAGGGTCAAACTGCGACAGCAGCCAACACTAACGCTATTTTCTATCGGTACTAAACAGTTTCTAGAGGCGATAACGCAATTGGTATCGGTGCTTATGCTTTGAATCAACTGCAGCACGTGCTACAGCTGTAGGTGTGTTATCACGCTGAATGGCGCGGGTTCATTCGCTGGTGGTGCATCTGCTCACGCACCAGGTGCCAACTCTCTGGCTATCGGTGGTGCACAAGATGGTCTTTTAAGTACAAAAGCAGGTACTGCAGCCACATCACAAACAACAAGGTGGATATTGCAATCGGCTACAGATGCGATCGCTGATGGTAGATAGACCAAATGGCGCATCTAACACTGCAGATAACACTGCAGGTACGGCTGCTGCAGTTGGTGCGAAAAGCAAACGCAACGGGTATTGCGGCGCGCATGAGGTGAACGCGCAAATGCAACAGCAAATGGTGCGACTGCTGTAGGTAGCAGGCAACATGCAAGTGGCAGCATCAGCGGCATTAGGTCGCGCAGCAGCAGCAAGCGGTGAATCTGCTACGGCTTTTCAGGTAGTGGTTCAAGAGCTACAGCGAAATACAGCTTTGCAGGTGCGCCAGATTCAGAAGCTTCAGGAGTTAACTCAGTAGCGATTGGTGCTCATTCAAGAGCGAATATCACATGATTCTGCTGTGCATTAGGTGCAGATTCAGAGACTAGTGCATTTGTTCCAACCGACAATGCAACAGTCGGTCTCTGTACTTATAGTGGTTTGCTGGTAATACCGAGTGCGTTGAATAATAACGCGGGTTCAGCTGTATTCTGTAGGCAAAGCAGGTAGCGAGCGTCAAATTCAAAACGTAGCGGCTGGTCGTATTACCAAAAACTTCAACTGATGCGATCAACGGTTCAGAGCTTTTACACTGTAGCAAAATGATGTAGATGACAAAATTAATAATCATCACTGCTAGAGCGGTAATAGCACGGTTAATGCTCAACCTAAAGAATCAAATGTTTATCACAAAGATGTCGCTGAATTCCACGCGTAAAGGTACAACTGCAACTGTAGTTAATACTCCAGCGAATAAGAGTTTAGGTCAAGCTGGTAAAAACTGTTGTTCAATATAATGCGAATATCGTAAATGGCGATAATACCGAAGTAGTATATAACGCCGATGGTCTCAGTTAGATGTCACGCAGTATATCTGCAGGCTACAGATACTACCGCAGAAGCGATTCACCGTCTCTCCAAATGCATCAACCGTAAACGAATTCAACAGCAATGTAAACAACGTAACAACTGACGTCGTAAAACAGGTGATATTTCTACTTGCACAACCGGCAGGTGCGGCTACCCATGATAAAGATGGCGGCAATGCAGCGAGTGGTACTATGGTTCGTTTTGCTCAACTGTAACGGGCACCGTAACAATATCGTGAATAATGTTTCATGGCATCGAATTCGCAGCGGTATCGGGAACATGCGGTAAACTTGTCGCTGGTAGTGATACTGAAGCTTTCAAATGTTCGTGCATCAAATACCGTGTAAACATTAATGCGTAAGACAGCCGATTGCGAATCAAACGTAACGGTAAGGTACCATTTGAAATTTTGTTAGCTCAACAGCTGCGCGAAAGTAGGTGACACTGCGCCTGGTGCGAAAGCAGTATACTGGTGCGACTGGTGCGAAAGCAGACACCGCAGTGAAGCAGGCACGAGCAGCCAGCCGAAGTTGTACACACATACACCAATGGGACTCACACACTCATACTCGTTACAAATCTTAGGTGATGGTCTCAATGACCACAACTGCCGGGCCACAGCATGGTCAAAGACGGTAAAGACGGTGCAAAGATGGTGCGACTGGTGCGAAAGGGCTGATACTGGTGAAGCTATGTACTGAGAAAGCGACAGCTGGAAGTTGTGAAGGATTAAATAATGGAACTCACGACTTACCTGCGTACAACGTTCTAGGTGACGTTCAATGACTACATAACCGATATCGTTAAAGATGGTAAAATGCGGTAAAGATGAGCACTAGAGCGACTGGCGCTCGCAGGTAAAAATGCAGAAGCTAAAGTCAGATAACAACAACGGTACAGCACACAGTCAATACCATATCGTAGATGGTAACGGTCAAAACCACTTCAACTATCGTGAAAGATGGTAGCAACAGGTGCGAAAGGTGACACTGGCAGCAGGTAAAGGTGATACGCTGCAGGAAAAATGCAGAAGCTAAAGTTGTAGATAACAACAATGGTACACACCACTGTAACTATCGTTGATGGTACCCAGGTCAACCACCTCAACTGTTGTTAAAGACGGTGCAACTGGTGCAAAGCAACACTGGTGCTGCAGTAAAAATGCAGACTGTGTAGGACAGCAATGGTACCCACACAGTGACCATCGTTGCTGGTAACGCCAAACCACCAACTATCGCAAAGATGGTGCAACAGGCGCGAAAGGGTGATACGTGGCAGGTAAAATGCAGCAGCCGAAAGTTATCAAACAACGGCAACTCATACCGTGACAATCGTTGATGGTAACGGTAACCACTCAACTATCGTGAAAGATGGTGCAAACCGGTAGCAGATGGTAAGAACGCAGAAGCCAGAAAGTTGAAAGATAACAACAACGGCACTACATCACAGTAACCATCGTAGACGGTAACGGTCAAAACCACTCAACTATCGTGAAAGATGGTGCGACTGGCGGCAGTGCGAAAGGTGACAGCAACCGGTGCAGCAGGTAAAAATGCAGAAGCTAAAGTTGTAGATAACAGCAATGGTACCCACACAGTAACTATCGTAGATGGTAACGGTCAACCACTTCAACTATCGTGAAAGATGCAGCAACCGGTCAGCAGGTAAAGATGGTAAGAAATGCAGAGCAAAAGTTGTAGATAACAACAATGGTACACACAGCAACCATCGTAGAGTAACGGTCGCCCACTCAACTATCGCGAGATGGTGCAATGCAGGGTGCGAAAGGTGACACTGGACAACTGGTGCTGCAGGTAAAATGCAGAAGCCAAAGTTGGCAGATAACAACAACGGTACACACATTGTCACTATCGTAGATGGTAACGGTCAAACCACTTCAACTATCGTGAAAGATGGTGCAAACTCGGTGCAGCAGGTAAAGACGGTAAAGAAATGCGAAGCTAAAGTTGTAGATAACAACAACGGTACACACACTGTCACTATCGTAGATGGTAACGGTCAAAAACCACTTCAACTATCGTGAAAGACAGTTGCAACCAGGTGCGTAAAAGGTGATACTGGTGCAGCAGGGTGCGAAAGGTGATACTGGTGCTGCAGGTAAGAATGCTGAAGCTAAGTTGCAGATAACAACAACAGTACACACACAGTCACTATCGTAGATGGTAACGGTCAAACCACTTCAACTATCGTGAAAGATGGTGCAACTGGTGCAGCTGGTAAAGACGGTAAAAATGCAGAAGCTAAAGTTGTAGATAACAACAACGGTACCCACACTGTGACTATCGTTGATGGTAACGGTCAAACCACTTCAACTATCGTGAAAGATGGTGCAGCTGGTGCAGGTGCGAAAAGGTGATCACGTGCACTGGTGCGTGGTCAGCAAAAATGCTGAAGCTAAAGTTGTAGATAACAACAACGGGTACCCATACAGTGACTATCGTAGATGGTAACGGTCAAACCACTTCAACTATCGTTAAAAGATGGTGCAACCGGTAGCAGGTAAAGACGGTAAGAAATGCAGAAGCTAAAGTTGCAGATAGCAACAACGGTACACACACAGTGACTATCGTAGATGGTAACGGTCAAACTACTCTCAACTATCGTTGAAAGATGGTGCGACTGGGCAGTGGTGCGAAAAGGTGACACTGAGCAACGGTGCATGCAGGTAAAGAAAATGCATGAAGCTAAAGTTGTAGATAACAGCACAATGGTACACATACAGTGACTATCGTAGATGGTAACGGTCAAACCACTTCAACTGTTGTGAAAGATCGGTGCAACTGGTGCAGCAGGTAAAGATGGTAAAAATGCGAAGCTAAGTTGTAGATAACAACAACGGTACCACACTGTAACTATCGTAGATGGTAACGGTCAAACCACTTCAACTATCGTGAAAGACGGTGCAGACTGGTCTGCAGGTGCGAAAAGGTGATACTGGTGCAAAAGGTGATACAGTGCGTGCAGGTGGTACGAAGCTGAAGGTTGTAAATAACAACAACGGTACCCACACTGTGACTATCGTAGATGGTAACTGGTTCAAGACTACTTCAACTATCGATTAAAGACGTAAAGACGGTGACGGCAACTGGTGCTGCAGGTAAAATGCAGAAGCTAAAGTTGTAGATAACAACAATGGTACACATACAGTCACTATCGTAGATGGTAACGGTCAAAACCACTTCAACCATCGTTAAAGATGGTGCAACCGGTGCAGCAGGTAAAGATGGTAAAAATGCAGAAGCTAAAGTTGTAGATATCAACAACGGTACGCACACTGTCACTATCGTAGATGGTAACGGTCAAACCACTTCAACTATCGTGAAAGATGGTGCAACTGGTGCCGAAAGGTGATCACTGGCTGCGAAACTGCGATGCTGGCAGGGTAAAGATGCATGAAGCTAAAGTTGTAGATAACAACAACGGTACACACACAGATGACTATCGTTGAATGGTAACGGTCAAAGACTACTTCAACTGTCGTTAAAGATGGTGCAACCGGTGCACGCAGGTAAAAGATGGTAAGAACGCATGAAGCTAAAGTTGTAGATAACAACAACGGTACGCACACAGTGACTATCGTAGATGGTAACGGTCAAACCACTTCAACTATCGTGAAAAGACGGTGCAACTGGTGCGAAAAGGTGATACTGGTGCAAAAAGGTGATACTGGTGCAGCAGGTAGATATGACAGCTGAAGTTGTAATGATAACAACAAGGTACCCATACTGCTACCGTAGACGGCAACGGATGTTCAAACTACTACAACTATCTTAAAGATGAAAGACGGTAAAACGGTGCAACTGGTGCAGCCGGTAAAAATGCTGAAGCTAAAGTTGTAGATAACAACAACGGTACGCACACAGTGACTATCGTAGATGGTAACGGTCAAACTACTTCAACTATCGTTAAAGACTGGTGCAACCGGTGCAGCAGGTGGAAAAGGTGACCTGGTGCAGTGAAAAATGGTAGAAGCGTTACAGAACGTTGTAGATAACAGCGACGGTACGCACACAGTGACCATTGTAGATGGTAACGGTCAAAACCACTCAACTATCGTGAAAAGATGGTACAAAAGCTGGTAGCGAAAGGTGATACAGGTGCAGAACTGGTGCAGACAGTAAAGAGTGCTGAAGCGACAGTTGAAATAACAACACGGTACCCACACAGTCACCATCGTAGATGGTAACGGTCAAACACCACATCAACTATCGTGAAAGATGCGGTGCAGCACGTGCGAAGCTACAGAAGGTAAAGTTGAGCGTGATGACAATAAAGGTGACTCAACAATTACAATCAAGAACCTAGATAAAGACGGCAAAGTTATCTCTACCACTAACAGTTGTACGTTAAAGATGGTAAAAGACGGTAAGTATCATCTGAAGGTAAAGTTGAGCGTGATGAAACTAAAGTGACTCAACACATTACAATCTAAACTGGATAAAAGACGGTAAAAGTTATCTCTACCACAAGCGTGCAAACTGCGGTGAGACGGTAAGAACTGCTGAAGCTGATGTTAAAGACAACAGGTACGTGTCACTCATACAGTCAACCAGTCAAAGACGGCAAATCTGTCATACCACTAACTACTAGTCGTTAAAGATGGTGAACACAAAAAGGTACACTGCGTGCTAGACTGAAAAGGGTACTTGCAGACGGTAAGAATGCAGAAGCTGAAGTTAAAGACAACGGCAATGGCACTCATACTGCAAACCATTAAAAGATGCAACGGTAAAACAACTACTATTGTTAAAGATGGAGCAACTGGTGCAGACGGTAAGAATGCTAAAGAAGCTGGAAGTTAAAGACAACAGAGACGGCACTCACACTATAGACCATTAAAGATGGTAACGGTAATACTCAACCACTATCGTTAAAGATGGTGCAACTGGTGCGAAAGGTAAGACACTGGTGATGGTAAGAATGCTAAGTGAGAGAGACAACAAAGATGGCACTCACATACCGTAACTATCTACACGATGGCGAAGGTAAAACTACTACTACTATCGTTAAAAAACGGTGAAGACGGTGAAAGAATGCTCAAGCTGAAGTTAGACAACAGCAACGAGTACTCATGCAGTAACTATCGTGGATGGTAACGGTAAACAAACTGTCACAAACCGATTAGAAATGGTAAAGATGGTAGAGACGGTAAAGATGCCGATGGTACATTTGGTTTAGTTGATGAAACTGGTTCAAGCCAAGGTACAATCACGAAGAAACTGAATAACACAATTCAGATTAAAGGTGATGCAGGTACTAAGGTTAAAGTTTACGATAAACAAACCGGTAAAACTGTTGAGAAAGAAGTTCAAAACATCTTCGTTAAGAAAGATGGCGATGCATTAAAAGTAAGTCTGAACCCAGATGTAACTGTTAATAGCGTAACAACAAATGAACTTAAAGCAGGTCCAGTAACCATCAACCAAGACGGTATCGATGCAGGCAACAAGACTATCCAAAATGTTGCTCCAGGTGTTAAAGATACTGATGCTGTAAACGTTTCACAATTACGTAGTAACATCACCAACGTTAACAACCGCATTGATGGCGTACGTAAAGAAGCTCGCGGCGGTATCGCAGGTGCTAACGCAGCAGCAGGTTTACCACAAGTTTACATCCCAGGTAAATCAATGGTTGCCGCTTCTGCAGGTACTTTCAAAGGTGAAAGCGCTGTGGCAGTAGGTTACTCACGCTCAAGCGACAATGGTAAAGTTATCTTCAAACTTCAGGTAACGCCAAATACCCAAGGCGACGTAGGGTGGCTCTGTGGGTGTCGAGTTACCAATGGTAATTTAACTTTCCATTAATATAGATAAAAACCCAGCTTCGGCTGGGTTTTTATTATGTACCAAATTAAGGATGAAAATGAGATAGAATGAGCACACAATAACATTTCTATAGTTTTGTGATTAATTAGACAAACTTAAGGATATGTAACCTAAATGACCACTTCAGAAAAATTAATATTGCATTTGCGATTGATGCAAAATATACCCCCATTTGGAAGCGTTGCTAAAATCCATTTGCTACTATAATAAGCATCACTTTTTATGTCTTGCATAATGATATTCCCACAAGAATGGTTTGAGGGTATTCAATTTAAATTAGAGAAAATGGGAAGATAACCTATTTTCTATTCATATTTCTGACGATATGTTTTTAAGATTATAAGACGTTGGAACATATTTCTTCGTCGAGTAGTTATTATCGTCTTATGATCCCAAAACTTATTAATCAAGATCATGTGTTATATTTGGATGCAGATATTATAGTGAATGGATCATTATCTGATTTTTATTAGTAGCGATCTTAATGGCGCACCTGTAGGTGTTGTGAAAGGATTATGGGATGGGGAACACTTTCCGTTTCCTTATTTAGATGCATCAGTTTCCAGAAATTATTTTAATAGCGGTGTTCTACTGATTGATTGCGCGAAAGTGGAGAAATGAAGTTTAGTTGATACGCTGTGCAAACCAGTTGAAGAGTATGGTGATCAGGTGCTATATGGGGATCAGTGTATTTTTGAATATCGTTTTTACGAGAAAAAGGCAAAATATTATAGTTTTACTGAAAATGCTCAGGTGCAATATATTGAAACAATTAAACGAGAGCATGGTATCACTCAAGTTAATCTCGATGCCCACCCAATCTATCATCCATTATGCTGCAAAGCATAAAGCCTTGGGATAATCATAACCCAACATTATTTGAGCGTGAGAAAATATTGGTTTTTCGCCATCTAGATTGGTCTTATCTTATTATGCAACCGAATAAAATTTTATAGTTTGATCTTAATTCTAGATAACTAGCGCAATTTCTCAGCAAGGGTCGAGGATGAGTTTTCAGAAAGCATGGGAAGTGGATCGTTATTTATTAGATGTTGATATTTCAATGCCACTTTTGTGGAGCGTAGAGGTTGTTGACGCAACTTTGTATTTGTTTTCTCATCAGATGCACGATATTTATAGGCAATTAGGCGGAGCTCATCAAGAGATATGTCATATTATGAGCGAGTAAATCACGTAATTGATTTTCCCAAGCAGAATCACGATATCCTTTCTTTTCTCCATCACCATCGTGATAGATTTTTCCAAGACTTTTTAATTTGCTGAGTTGTTGACCGAATAGGGTAGTGCCTAACCATAAATCATCCGTTTCAATGAACTTTCTGCATTGAATCGATTAATGAAACCAATAATAGAATTGTTGGTTATTTGAACCAATAAATACGATACTTTGAACTTCTTTGCCCTCTTTATCTCGTATGCGAATGACTGCCTATAGTTAATATACAGGTTTTCTGCAATCGCTCGTGGAATAATGACTTTTGGGTGTGAGAATTTCTTCTTTTCCGTTGATCGGTAAAATGGAAAATAAAATCAGGGTCATATTCGGTGGAATGCGGTAGATAGCCCTCGCCATGTGTACATGTCCCAACGCGATTTTGAGGAATAAGAGTGAGAAAAGCGTTCAATTTCTCACTGGAAGGGCAATAAATGAACTCATCGGCATCAAGTGGAAAAATATAATCAATGTCAGCATCATTATTTGAGAATATGCTGCATCATGTGATTTAATACGCGTTCAGGGGCAAATTCTAATTCATTATAGTGATAAATATGAATTGGTAATCCTTCTTGTTTCAAGTGTGAGAATCTCCGCGTATTATCACTACTATTATGATCGACAACATGCAACTCATTTAATAAGGTTAAATTATGTCGAATAAAAGTTTCAATGATATCACTTTCATTACGCACCATACTTAAGCCAACTCGTTTTTTACTCATATCTCATTTACCTTATTATTAAACGCTTAATGTTTTTAAAGATGCTCTTTTGCAAAACATCAAATTGTCTAGTAACAGTTTTCTGTTTGATTCTGGTACCGCTGGATTAAATAATAATTTCGACACCAAAGATCATGGCAAAGTTGATAATTGCCCACGGAATTCGCGCTCATAGCAAGTTCCTCTTTAGCTTTCCATTCATAAACTGGAGTGATCGACAAAAAGAATATCTTTATTCAGTGGAATATTTGCTGCTACAGTTGCATAAATATAAGCCTGTTTGGCTTTATTATGGTAGCGCAGTTGGCGAGCTAAATGATAAAGACTTTCAGCGCGTTGTGGACGATATTCATACGTGGCTAGTAATAAACGTTGTATCTCATCTAGTGGCGCATTTAATTCAATTTTTAATAAACTGATTTGTAGCAGTGAATGATAGACTTCTTCATACCATCCGCCTAGGGTTAGCTCGAATTGCATACCATTCAATGGCTTTTTCATACATATCAGCATCACGATAGGGTTGTGCAGTGTAAAACGCATAGCGATCTTTCAAATCTTCATCTTCAGGTGAATAGAATGCTTTTCTAACACTCTGAGCATCTTGGAAATATTTTTGTGGATTGTTGCTACGCGCCCCAAATCGACCACTAATTACATAATAATCACCAAAGATTTTCTGCTCCACAACGGTTTTTTTACGTTGTTCAACAAATTCATGTAATACGCCACGCCAATAGAATGACCCATCATTACGAAACATAAGCGTACGGAAATAAACATTTGCACCCGTTACACTATTTGCCATGCGGAAATAATAGCGGTCACTCGTCAGTTCTTCAGGTAATTCAAAAGTTCCCTCAAAGCGGTCATCAGCATCAAAGATTAATACATAATCTGTTTTTCCTTGTGCATGTTGTAGAGCACAGTTTTCGATTATGGGCAAAGTTAACCCATTTATCGTGATGAATTTCGCCTTTAATGCCTTTTTCAGCAAAGAACTGTTCGATAATTTCTGCGGTATTATCATCAGAGCCAGTATCACTAATGACATAATAATCTAATGGAATATGAGCAATAATGTTCTCTAATGTATCTTGGATGATAGCAGCTTCATTTTTCGACAATCATATTTCAAGCAGATCGTTTTTATCAGTTCTTTTGAGGCATTAACAGACTCTCTTTTTCTTATTTCTTTATTGATAAGTGCGGCTATTTTTAAGCTTGTTTTTTTGGCTATTCAGTGACGTAGAAAACTTGTTTTTCAAATTCGTGTTTACCAATTTTTACCGTCAGTACATATTTTGCCGATTGGATCTCTGCGGTCGAACGCCCAACAGATTCATCATATATTTACCATTATCAATCGTTGGTCTGGTATAAGTGATGGTATGGAGTTTTTATTTGGTGATGAAACGACTTTTTGCATTTTCAGTTCGATGTAGAATTCAATTTAGCTTGAGCTTTGAAGGTTTCACTTACTGTCGCTTTTTTACCGAAATTCCCAGTTGCTACCCAACACACTTTTTCAGTTTTTTTAGAGCGTGACATTTCTTTTTTGTGTAAATCGGGGGATGGTGCGGGTTCATTCGTTCTATCAAAAACAGAAAGATAGATAGTAGGCTCATTTGCCGTATCTTTAGCTGTATCTTTTGATTTCTGGTGCTGCAGCGAATGCGCCTGCTGAAAATAAAGGGTCGTAATTAAAGCGAATGTGAAGATTTTTCATGTTAGATTCCTTTTATATGATTATTTTATTGAACAAAGCATTATACCAAGGCAGCCCATATCTGCCAGCATTAAATTGGATGATCCAAATAAGAAGGGATGGGTATTTGACGAAGGTTGTTCAAATTTTACTAAAATTTGTACTTTCTTTTTCACCCAAACCGTGTCTTTCCAGGCAAGTTCCGACGCATCGACGTTGACATCATCTTGGCTTTCAATCACAAATTTAGCGCCCTTGAATGGTGAAACCCGACAGGGCAGTGAGCTGTTGATGATCCAACGTTCGACAGTACCGACTTTAGCTGAAAACATCAACACGGCGCGGGTCAAAGCGTTGTTTATTGATTAAGCCATTCGTTACATCCAATTCAAAGGTGCGTTCTTGGGCGATTTTACTTTCGAGCATAGCTGTAGCATCAGTATTGAATGACTCATTCATTTTTTTACTGAATGCGGAGATTTCACCTTGTGGTCGAAGTTCTAAAACGGTGTTATCTGCAAAATCATTACCTGAACTGAACACATTTTTGATTTTGTCAAAAATACCACGTTTAGCGCCAGAGATAAGCGATACACCTTCTCCTTCGCTTAAATTGATTAACACTTCGGCACGTTCACCTGGTGCAAGAATGAGAGAATTAATCGCTTTACCTTGTGGTAAAAAACCTAAATCTCTCGCAATGAGCAACATGTCTTGTTCGTTATCTAAACGGAGATCATAGGCTCTTGCTAATGAAGCATTGAGTAAACGTAAACGTATCCAACCACGAGGGACGTCAAGATAAGGCGCTTCTTGTCCATTAACGAGAAGACGATTACCGACAAAGTGCGGTTGATTTTGCTTAAATAATTGTAATCCGTCGCCGTTAAATTCCATGTCTTGTAAGATTAATGGAATATCGTCCACGCCATATTTATGAGGAAGTTGTGATTTTAGGCTTTGATCATCTTCAATTAACCACATTCCCACAATGCCGCGATAGGTTTGATAGGCCGAGTTCGCAAGGGTGGCAGAACGATACCAACAAGTCGCGGCAGATTGGTCTATTGGGATAATTGGTGCCCAAGATTCTCCTTTTTTGAGGATTTTTGCGGCACCGCCAAATAATTCACCACTGGCTTGTAATCCCTGAATAGAGAGAGCAATACTTTGTGGCAAATTGTTGTGATAATTGAGTTTTGCAAAGGAACCCGATTTGATGCGAATAGTGGGCCCAAGATAATTGCCGTTAAAACCCCACACACTGACACTATGGGCACCATCTAATTTGTAGCCGGTTTCTTCCATATTAAGAATAATGGGGCGACCACGTTTCGCTTCCATCAACGGAGGAATGGTTAATTTTTCACGGGATGCCGCTAATACCGATTGAGGTGTGGCAGCAAGTGCGGTTGAAATTGCGGTAGTTTTTAATAATTGGCGACGAGAAAGACGCAACATATTATTTTCCTTGTGCAATTTCAGCATCGAGTTCAGCGATGCGTTTTTCCATCAAATCGTGGCAGTAAGTAGCAAGTTCGCGAACATTGTCTTTTGTGTATGATGACACATCAATCGGATCCATCATTTCACAAATCACTTTCACCGTTATCCCAACGATTTAAATCAATTTTGTTATGCGTCGTCGAACACACAACAGGCACGATTGGTACGCCAGCTGCAATTGCTGCATGGAATGCACCTGTTTTGAATGGCAATAAACCACGACCACGGCTACGTGTGCCTTCAGGGAACATCCAAATTGACAGGTTGTCTTTATTGATACGACGAGCAAGTTCCGTCATAGTGCTGTGTGCTTTAGAGCGATTTTCACGATCTAGGAAAATATTGCCCGTCACCCAATATAAAATGCCGAAAAAAGGAATCCAAATTAGGCTTTTTTTACCTACACTTACCGTGCGAGGGAGTACCATGTAAGAGATGGTCTACCATATCGAAATTATTTTTGGTGGTTACCGATGTAAATACAACGTGGCATATTCTCTTTATTTTTGTGGAAAGCGGTGTTCTACTTTTAAGCCAAATAAAAGGGTATAAGACGACCAAACCAGCGAGCCATAACGCCCACATTGCTTGGGTTTTTGAAAACGAATAAAGGAATAGATCGTACCGAGCACACAAATTAAAATACAACAAAGTGCAACGATGAGAATTCTGGCGATTTTTTTAACATAGAAAAATACCTAATTAAAAATTTTTTTGGAAAGTATAGCAAATTACACAAAAAAATGTGTGCTAATCTAATGAAAAAAATGACGGAATAGTTATGAAACCCATTTATTTTTATTGCAGATCTTCATTTGAGCGAAACGCATCCGGAATTAACCGCACTTTTTAACGATTTTATGCAAAACAAAGCACAAGAAGCCCAAGCGGTTTATATTTTGGGGGATCTTTTTGATTTTTGGATTGGTGACGATGAAACGTCACCTTTAATCTCACAAGTCAAACAGTTGATTAAAAACCTGACAGAAAAAGGCATTGCTTGTTATTTTCATTCATGGTAATCGAGATTTTCTAGTAGGGAAAAAATTTGCACAAGATTGTGGTTTAACGTTATTGCCTGATTATCATTGTGTTGATCTTTATGGTGTGAAAACCTTAATTTGTCATGGTGATACCTTATGTATTGATGATGTGAAATATCAACAATTTCGCCGAAAAGTGCATCAAAAATGGCGACAAAAGATTGTTTTTATGCTTGCCATTAAAAGTGCGGTTAAAAATTGCAGAGAAAATTCGCGCGAAGAGTAAACAAGATAAGCAATATAAGTCACTGGATATCATGGATGTGAATTTAGCGTTTACGGCACAAACCGTAAAAGAATTTGGCGTTAAATCGGTTAATTCACGGTCATACGCATCGAGAAGCCATTCATCAGGAAAAAACGGTACACGCGAATTGTGTTAGGCGATTGGCGAAAGGATTATGCCTCAATTCTGGAAGTGACAGAAAACGGTTATCGGTTTATTTAAACAAAAAGCACAGGATTAAACCTGTGCTTTTTGTATTAAAAACGTGCTGATTTTCAACCGCACTTTATTCTACGGTTACCGATTTCGCTAAGTTACGAGGTTGGTCCACGTCGGTTCCTTTAATTAATGCCACATGGTATGACAATAATTGCATAGGAACAGTGTAGAAAATTGGCGCAATAATTTCATTCACTTTTGGCATGGTGATAATTTTCATGCCTTCGCTTGGTGTGAAGCCTGCTTCTTTATCAGCGAACACATAAAGCTGACCACCACGCGCACGCACTTCTTCAATGTTTGATTTCACTTTTTCAAGTAATTCATTGTTTGGTGCGACCACGATAACCGGCATATCTGCATCGATTAAGGCTAATGGACCGTGTTTTAATTCACCTGCCGCATAAGCTTCAGCATGGATATAAGAAATTTCTTTTAATTTCAATGAAGCTTCCATTGCGATAGGGTAGAACTCACCACGACCTAAGAAAAGCGCATGGTTTTTCTCTGCGAAGTCTTCTGCTAATGCTTCGATGTCTTTATCAAACGCAAGGGCTTTTTCAACTTCAGCCGGAAGTGATTGTAACGCTTTTACAATTTCCACTTCTTGTTCATTTGAGATATTGCCTTTTACTTTACCAATTGCAGTTACTAACATTAATAATGCGGCCAACTGAGTGGTAAATGCTTTGGTTGATGCCACACCGACTTCAACGCCTGCACGAGTCATGAATGCAAGATCCGATTCGCGTACTAAAGATGAACTTGATACGTTACAGATCGTTAAGGCTGCCATGTAACCTTTTTCTTTTGCAAGACGAAGTGCTGCAAGAGTATCCGCTGTTTCACCTGATTGAGAGATAGTCACTAACAAGCTATTTGGGCGAGTGACAAATTTGCGATAGCGGAATTCAGACGCGATTTCGACATCACAGCTCACGCCAGCAAGTGCTTCAAACCAGTAACGAGCAGTCATCCCTGCATTATATGAGGTACCACAAGCCACGATTTGAATGTGTTCAACTTTTTCTAAAATTTCAGCTGCGCCATTACCAATAGCATCCACAATCACGTTGTTATGAAGGATACGCCCTTCCATGGTGTTGATTAATGCATTTGGTTGCTCATAGATTTCTTTTTGCATGAAATGGCGGAATTTGCCTTTTTCTGCTGCATCATTTTCAAGGTTAGACTCGTGCACTTCACGTTCTACTTTTTGACCATTCGCATCGTAAATATCCACGGTACGACGTGTAATTTCTGCAATGTCGCCTTCTTCTAAATAGATGAAACGACGAGTCACGCTTAATAACGCGAGTTGGTCAGATGCCAGGAAGTTTTCACCAATCCCTAAACCAATTACTAATGGGCTGCCTGAACGCGCAGCAACTAAATGTTCGGGATGCTCACGATCTAATACCACCATACCGTACGCACCAGTAAGTTGTTTTACGGTTTTTTGGACCGCTTCAAGAAGATTTGAGGCGGTACGCATTTCCCAATTAACAAGGTGTGCAATTACTTCGGTATCGGTTTGAGAATTAAACACGTAGCCACGTGATTTAAGTAATTCACGTAATTCTTCGTGATTTTCGATGATACCGTTATGGACAACAGCAAAGTTGCCTGAAGTATGCGGGTGAGCATTAGCTTCAGAAGGTTCCCCATGAGTTGCCCAACGTGTGTGTGCAATCCCTGTACCACCGATTAATGGTTTTACTGCAACGGCTTCATCAAGGGCTTTTACTTTACCCAAGCAGCGCACGCGGTGTAATTCATGGTTTGGATCCACAACAGCAACACCCGCAGAGTCGTAACCACGATACTCTAAGCGGTGTAAACCATTAATTAAAATTTCTGCTACATCACGTTGTGCTACCGCACCAACAATACCACACATAGTTTTTCCTTATTTACTAAAATTAAAAGTCTTGTTTTTCTGACCGCACTTTATGCCACATCCACACAAATTACTTCTACGCCTTGCGCCATTATGGCTTCTTTGTCGGCCTGAGATAATTTGTTATCGGTAATCAGCACATCAATTTGCTGCCAGGTTAATTCCACATTTGGCATTTTTCTGCCAATTTTTTGTGATTCCACCATCACGATCACTTCGCGAGATACTTCAGCCATCACTTGGCTTAAGCGAACTAACTCATTAAATGTCGTTGTACCACGTTCTAAATCAATGCCATCGGCACCAATAAATAATTGGTCAAAATCATAAGAACGTAGCACTTGCTCGGCAATATTGCCTTGGAAGGATTCGGAACGTGTGTCCCAAGTGCCTCCCGTCATTAAGAGTGTCGGTTCATTTTCGAGTGAACGTAATGCGGTGGCCACCGAAAAGCGAATTCGTCATCACAGCCAAGCCTTGCTTGCGATTAAGTTGTTTAATCAAGGCGGCGGTTGTGCTGCCACTATCCACAATAATGCGATTGTGATCACGAATACGTTCTGCAGCTGCCTTTGCTAAGACTAACTTTCGTTGCGAAAGTTCATCATCTTGTTCTTCTTCGATGATTTCTTGTGGCATTAAAATGGCACCACCATATTTACGAAGAAGGAAACCATTACTTTCCAATGCAGTGAGATCTTTTTCGAATCGTCACTTCAGAGGTGTCAAATAACTGTACGAGTTGTTCTACACTGACTTCACCTTTGTTCTTGCAGAAGTTGCATGATGGCATGTCTGCGCTGTTGGGTATTTCGGTGTTGAATGTTTCGTTTCATTATTTATATCCGTAATAAGTTTCGGTTCGGAATTATATCGACAAAATGATGATTGTAAAGCTAAAATTTAGGGCAACAAAAAAACCCTGACAAAGCAGGGGTTCAATTAAAAATTCGTTTTAAGACCAATTATTTGATTGCGTCTTTTAATGCTTTTACCAGATACGAAATGCTGGAACTTTAGATGCTGCGATTTTGATTTCTGCACCAGTTTGTGGGTTACGGCCAGTACGTGCTGCACGTTTGTTTACTTTGAATGTACCGAAACCGATTAATTGAACAGGTTCACCTTTTTTAAGGCTACCAGTGATAGCGTCTAAAGTAGCTTCTAATGCAGCTTTAGCTTGTTTTTTGTTTAATTCAGCTGCACTTGCAATTGCATCGATTAAATCTGTTTTTGTTCATAAATTTGTACCTTCTGTTAAATTAAAATTTGACTCTATTCAAATAAGCGTAGCTTTTAACTGCTACGGCTTGGGCAAGTCTAATCGAACTGAGCGGGAAATAAAAGCCCGATTTGCAAAAATTGTGACAAATCTCACGTTATTGCTCAATTTTTATACCAATATTGGAGATTCCCTCCTGTTTGATCTCGTTTCGGAGGGATAAAATCAAGTCTACATCGCGTTTTTCACAGTCTTTGAGTAAGCGATAGATTTGCCATTGAAGGTCAAGTTCCTCTTCAATTTCTTCACGGCTTTTTAGTTCAGTCTCAGAAAGATCACGATTTTCTTGTGTTTCTAACAAAGAACAAACCGTACCTAACGAAATTTGGCTGATTTGAATCGCTTTTTCGAGCGTCTCGCCTGCGATAATAGCATGCAATAATTCACCTAACGCTTCACAAGCATCGAGAGCGGGTACCACACCAAAGAAGTCATAATCATTCACATCAGGAATAATTTCTTCGAGCTTCTCTAATTGGTTTTCGAAATTGATTTTCGCCCCTTTAACCGTTAGAAATTCCCACACTAAATTTAAAAATGTTGTGATAGGTCTTTTTCTGCTTGCTCCTGTTCGGTCATTTGACAAAACAGGGCAAAGTTCGGTGCCATGCGTTCGCATAAGCAAGCCATAAAGGTCAGATGTTGCCAGCTTTCAACATTTTCCAGGCGCTTGTGAATTGGATTTCGCATTTTTTTCTCGCTTATTTATGATAGGCTTTTGAGAATTCATGAATGGCATCCACGAAGATTTTTGGTGCACTTTCAGGCACATCTTGGTGGATTCCATGGCCTAAGTTAAATACATGTCCGCTGCCTTGACCAAAATCAGCTAAAATTGACCGCACTTCTTGCTCAATACGCTCTGCAGGTGCATATAACACGCTTGGATCCATATTGCCTTGTAGTGCCACTTTATGGCCCACACGCGCTTTCGCATCAGCCAAATTAACTGTCCAGTCTAATCCGAGTGCATCACAGCCTGTATTAGCCATGGCTTCTAACCATAACCCGCCGCCTTTAGTAAATAAGGTTACCGGTACTTTACGACCATCGTGTTCACGAATTAAACCATCAACGATTTTATGCATATATTGCAGAGAGAAGTCTAAATATTCACGATGACCTAATACACCGCCCCAAGTATCAAATACCATGACCGCTTGTGCACCTGCTTTGATTTGAGCGTTTAAGTATAAAATCACGGAATCCGCCACTTTATCTAATAAAAGATGCAAAGTTTGCGGTTCGGCATACATCATTTTTTTGATTTTATTGAAGGTTTTGCTGCTACCACCTTCAACCATATAAGTCGCCAGTGTCCACGGGCTACCAGAGAAACCAATCAGTGGCACTTCGCCTTTTAGTTCGCGACGAATTGTGCGCACAGCATTCATCACATATTGAAGTTCGCCTTCAGGGTCAGGAATCGGTAAATTTTCGACCGCACTTTTGTTTTCAATTGGATGAGCAAATTTCGGGCCTTCACCTGCACCAAAACTTAATCCTAAGCCCATCGCATCAGGAATAGTTAAAATATCTGAGAATAAAATAGCCGCATCTAAAGCATAGCGACGAAGTGGCTGTAAGGTAACTTCACAAGCTAAATCCGCATTACGGCAAAGAGACATAAAATCGCCCGCTTCTGCACGTGTTGCTTTATATTCAGGCAAATAGCGTCCCGCTTGGCGCATCATCCATACGGGTGTCATATCCACAGGTTCACGTAATAAGGCTTTTAAATAACGATCATTTTTTAATTCAGACATGGGCTTTCCTTTATTTATTTTGTTCCGCTTTGCAAAGCTCAAGCGTAGCATTAATTAATTTGAGTGCGATAGTACCTGTTGGCGGTAATTCTGGCAAGGGGGCAGCGCTAGAAAACCATTGTGCATCATGCAGTTCTGTTTCTTGCAGTTGAATTTCTCCGCTGTCGTAATCAGCTAAAAAGCCCACCATTTGTGAATTAGGGAATGCCCAAGGTTGGCTACCGAAATAGCGAATATTTTTCATGCGAATACCAGTTTCTTCAAACACTTCGCGACGAACGGCATCTTCAAAGGTTTCACCCACTTCCACAAAACCGGCTAGCGTGGTGTAAATACCTGCTTTGCCTGGCGTGTAATGGCGTTTATGGTTGGCTAATAAAATCTCTGTGCCACGGCGAACGGCGACAATAATCGAAGGGCAAATAACGGGGTAAGTACGATAGCCACAACTTGTGCATTGAACCGCAAGCTCATCGTGAGTTTGTTCCGCTTTTTGACCGCACTTTCCACAGAATTGGTGGGTTTTCAAAAAATGATTGATTTCCACGCCTCGGCTTAATAAATGAAAATCTTCAGTCGGTAATGACAACAAACTCCGTAAGGAAAGGTATTCTCGTTCATCTTGATCATTTTCTGCCACAAGCCATAAAGGTTGTGATTTCCATTTCCCGAGCAACATTGCTTTTTGCGTTGTGAGGCCGAGTTCCTTTTGCTGTTCCAAAAGGCGAGATCATTTTCCTGCCAATAAAGTGTCGATCCTTTGGTGAACAGCCAATATCCCTGATCTTCAGGGCTGAATTGCTTTCATATTTTTTTCTCTTTTTTTGTTTCAAAAGTGCGGTCATTATAAAAGGGATTTTTTTCGGAAAAAACGAATTTAATTTCTGTGATAAAAAAATAGCTAGTCAGTTTTCGTTTGTGCTACAGTAGCAACCTGTTTTTTTCTCTTTAAAATTAGGAATGACAAATGTCTTTTTCTCTTTTTGCTTTTTTTAGAAAAATGCGATGTCTTTTTGAAGGTTATTTTAAATATATCGCCATTTTTTTGTCTCGTTAGGTGCATTGCTTGTGGTGACAAGCTTATATTTACGTCATCGGTTACAAACCAAATATCGCGATCTCAGTATTATCTTTCTTTTATTAATTATTTTCTTGCTCGGTGTGCAATATAAGCAATATGAGCAAAATGAAGTCTATGCAGCTGATATCTCTAGCGTGGTGACATTTTTAAATTCGGTGAAAGATAGTCAAAATTTACAGAAAGAAGATATTCGTACCAATAGCCGTACATTAATGAACGGCATGATTTTAAATATTCGGGATCAGTATTTCGAAGTCCATTTTAATAATGATTTTTCAGCGTATACGTTATCCCCAATTAACTTAGTAAACCCTAATGTTACTGTGATTGATAAGGAGGATAAATAATGGATGGCTACACATTATTAGGCTTGAAATTGGCCATGGGTATTATTGGACTGGTACTCCAAATTAACTTAATGGGAAAAGGTAACCTTGCACCGACTTCCGCGATGGATCAGGTACAAAACTATGTGCTAGGTGGCATTATTGGTGGTGTGATTTATAGCGATAGTATTGGGGTATTCCAGTTCTCTCTCGTGCTCGTGCTTTGGACATTATTGGTTTTTACCCTCCGTTTTATCAAAAATCATAACAAATTAGTTAAATCGTTGATTGATGGTAAACCTGTTTGGGTGATTTCAAACGGTAAGGTTAAAACTGCTGAATGTATGAAACACAGTATTACTGCTAATGACCTCATGTTTAAGTTACGTGCTGCCGGTATTTATGAAATCAAAACGGTTAAACGTGCGGTATTCGAACAAAATGGGCAACTCTCGATTATTCAATACGGCGATGATAACTTACGTTATCCATTAATTGTTGATGGACAATTAGATGATGATGTTTTAGACATTATTGATCGTGATGAAGAATGGGTTAAAGCTGAGTTAGAAAAACAGAACATAACGATTGAGCAAGTGTATATTGGCGAATACTTGAATGGTCAGTTAGTGGCACATGTATATGAAAACAAATAAAAGAGACCGCACCTTAAAAGTGCGGTCTTTTTTTCGCTCATTTTAACCGACAACAAAAGGTAAATAACCCGCTCGGATGGCAAAAGGAATTGAAGTAATAATCACCCCAAGCACCAATACAAGTACTAACAATGCTTTACCGCCCCATACTCTGTATGGCAAGTTAGGATGAATCGCACGTGCTTTCCAAACTAATGCTACCGGTAAAACCACTGCGTAGAACGCGAACATTTGACCAGCATAACCCAGAGCGAGAATAAAACCTTCCGGATAGAAAAGGGAGAAAAGCACTGGGGGAATAAAGGTCATTAAACCTAATGAAATACGCCCTGCATGAATATTAAAAGATTGTTTGAGTAAGTCTTCGATACATTCTAATAAACCTAATGCCACCCCTAAGAATGAAGTGACCAATGCTAAAGTGGAGAAGATTTTTACCGCATTCGCAATAATTGGGCTTTGGGTGATTTCTAAGGTTGCTTTCACCAAGCCATTTAACGTGGCGTCTTCACGTAAAATTTGTAAAAACTCATTTTGGCTGAGTAAGCCGTGCGTAGAAAGCTGCCATAAAAAGTAAGCAACTAACGTGATGCCAGAACCCACTAAAATCGCAATGCGTAAGGATTTTCACATTACCGTCTAAGTATTTATTTAAACTTGGAATGGAACCATGGAAACCAAATGCCGTGAAAAATACAGGGCTTGCAGAAATAATTAAAGCGTTATCAATTGGCATCGCCATTAAGTTATCAAATTTGATGTTCGGTAGCATTAATGCGAGCACTAAGATAAAAGCAGCAATCATCACAAAGAATAACACGCGATTGATTTTATCCACACTGTGCGTACCGATGACAATAAAACTGCCGAAGAAAATGGTGAATACAAGCACCGCGATTTTATTCATGGTGTCTTTATCGCCCATGGTTGGGAGTAAATCCATTAATAAGGAACCACCACCACTTACATAAGCAGCAATTAAGGCATATAAGAAGACAATTAAAACAGCGGTGGAAATAATTCGCCCTGCTTTACCAAAATATTGTGCAGCAAGTGTGCCGATCCCTGCATCACTGTCAGCGGTTTGATACAGTTCCACGAATAAAAGTGCGGTGAAAGTAAGCACTGCCCACAAACCAAGTAATAAGAAAACAGTCGCAGTTAAGCCAATCCCTGCAGAGGTGAGTGGCATTGCCAACATCCCCGCCCCAATCATGGTTCCTGCAACAAGTAAGGTACTTCCCACAGTCTTGTTCATTTTATCTTCCTTTAGGTTGTAATAATAAATTTACGATGATTGTATTTTTAATCTTTACATGTGTAAAGTAGGGAAAACAAAATTCTTCTACAAAATGTACGGTAGAAATGACCGCACTTTCCCGATAAAATAGCCGGCAAATCAATTAAGACAAGAGACAATAGTAGGAGAGCGCTTATGATTTATAGTATGACAGCCTTTGCACGCCTTGAAATCAAGAAAGATTGGGGCGATGCAGTTTGGGAAATTCGTTCGGTTAACCAACGTTATTTGGAAAACTTTTTCCGCTTGCCAGAGCAATTTCGTGGCTTGGAAAATGCTTTGCGTGAGAAACTTCGTCAAAATCTCACTCGCGGTAAAATTGAATGTTCATTGCGTATTGATAGCAAAAAACAAGCGGCGGCTGAGCTCAATTTAAATAAAGAATTAGCGAATCAAGTTATCCAATCTTTACAATGGATTAAGTCGCAAGCTGGCGAGGGCGAAATCAATTTAACGGATGTATTGCGTTATCCCGGCGTGGTGGAAGCGGCTGAGCAAGATTTAGATGCGATCAGTCAAGATTTGTTGACAGCTTTTGATGAATTGTTGGTGGAATTTATTGCAATGCGTGGACGTGAAGGCGAAAAATTGCAAGCCATTATTCAACAACGTCTTGATGGTATTACGGTAGAAGCTGAAAAAGTGCGGTCACAAATGCCGGCGGTTTTACAATGGCAGCGTGAGCGTTTATTGCAACGTTTTGAAGAAGCGAAGATTCAACTTGATCCACAACGTGTCGAACAAGAAATGATTTTATTGGCGCAACGAGTGGATGTGGCGGAAGAATTAGATCGTCTGCAAATGCACGTGAAAGAAACCAACAATATCTTGAAAAAAGGTGGGGCAGTGGGGCCGTAAACTGGATTTTATGATGCAAGAGCTGAATCGTGAATCTAACACGTTGGCATCAAAATCCATTAATGCTGATATCACCGCTTCTGCTGTGGAATTAAAAAGTATTAATCGAACAAATGCGTGAGCAAATTCAAAAACCTTGAATAGGAAAAAAATCATGGCAACATTTATTTCATTAAACCACTATGATTTGGTGGAAGTGGCGGGCGTGGATGCGGAGAAATATCTGCAAGGCCAATTAACTTGTGATGTGGTGCATTTAGCAGCTGGCGCTTCAACGCTTACAGCCCATTGCGATCCTAAAGGTAAAATGAATTCGTTGTTCCGCTTAATTAAGCTTTCAGCAGAGCAGTTTTTGATTTTAATGCCGAAAGCTTTATTAGCTCCACTCGATCATTTAAAAAAATACGCGGTGTTTTCAAAAGTGACTTTTCAAGTATTGGATTGGCAAATTGTCGGCTTGATTGGTGAAAAGTGCGGTCGAATTCACGCGCAGATTGAATTAGATATTGATGAAAATCGTGCAATTTTGATCAATCCTACACCGTTAGATGTCACCTTTAATGGCGATGAAAAACAATGGCTTTGTGCGGATATTCAAGCGGGCTTACCAAGCTTGAGTGCGGAAACGCAAAATGAATTTATCCCGCAGGCATTAAATCTACAAGCGATTGAACAAGCGATTTCTTTTACTAAAGGCTGTTATATCGGGCAAGAAACTGTCGCGCGAGCCAAATATCGTGGCGCCAATAAACGTGCGATGTATGTGCTTTCGGGGAAACACGGTTACACCGAAAATCGGCAGCGAAATTGAAATGCAGTTAGAAACAGCTTGGCGTAAAACCGGTACGATCGTAAGTGCGGTCAATTTTGACGGCGTTTTATGGTTACAAGTGGTGATGAATAACGATTTAGAAGAAGGGACGCATTTCCGTTTACCTGAAGATGGAACCGTTCTGAAAATTGAACCGTTACCTTATTCCATCAATAGCTAAAAACGATTTAGTCATTGATGACTTATAAGCATCATTAATGATGAAAAGAGAGAACGCAATGTTCTCTTTTTTTATTTTTAAAATCCGCTATAATTCTGAAAAAAACTCACGAATTGAACACTATGACTTATTATCTTGGCATTATGTCCGGCACCAGCCTTGATGGGGTGGACATTGCCCTTACTGACATCCAATCTAATCAAACCAAATTAATTGCGGCTGATTTTACGCCGATGCCGGCAAATTTACGCGAAAAAGTGACCGCACTTATTCAATCGGGTGAAACGTCGTTACAAGCATTGGGTGAACTCGATCATCAATTTGGCTTACTTTTATGCCGATTGCGTAAATGCCTTTTTACGTAAACACCAGTTAAAACCAGAACAGATCGAAGCTATTGGTTGCCATGGACAAACAGTGTGGCATTCCCCAAAAGGTCAATTTCCGTTTACCATGCAAATCGGTGATATGAATTTATTAGCCGCTAAAACAGGCATTACGGTCGTTGGTGATTTGCGCCGTAAAGATATGGCGTTTGGTGGACAAGGCGCGCCTTTGGTACCCGCTTTTCACCAAGCGGTCTTTTTTGATCCTAACTGGGCAACGGTGGTGCTTAATATTGGCGGTATTAGTAATGTATCCTTATTGATACCCGAACAGCCTGTCATTGGCTTTGATACGGGAACGGGTAATACCTTGCTCGACCAATGGATCGAAAAACATCAAGGCAAAGCTTACGACAAAAATGGTGAATGGGCGGCTTTCAGGTCAAGTGAATTCAGATTTGTTAGCGGCATTATTAGATGAAGATTTCTTTCAACTTCCACCACCGAAAAAGCACGGGCGTGAATTATTTAATTTGGCTTTGGCTAGAGAATAAAATTCAAAAAAATAGCAGGTAAAACGACCGCACTTTTTACCACAAGATGTGCAAGCACCTTTGGCTGAATTTACCGTGCAAAGCATTGTTTTAGCCCTTAACAATATTCAGACGACATTACCATGTCGATTACTTGTTTGTGGCGGTGGTGCTAAAAATCAGGCGATCATGAATGGCTTAAAACAGGCATTACCAAATTGGCGTATTCAACTGACGACTGAATTAGAACTTGATATCGATTATGTGGAAGCGGCAGCTTTTGCTTGGTTGGCTTATCGTCGTATGCATAATTTGCCGGCTAATTTTGCCGAGTGTGACAGGGCGCCACAAGTGCGGTCAGTTTAGGGCGATTTTTCCAAAGGAATAAAACCATGGCAGAGAATTTATTACAAACCCTTTTCAACTTTAATTACTGAACAACGGAATCCCAATTCCATGCATGTAGATTGCTTGTCTGCATTGGAAATTGTGCAGTTAATGAATGAGGAAGATAAACAAGTACCTTTGGCAATTGAAAAATGTTTACCTCAGATTGCTCAAGCGGTCGAACGTATTGTTGCTGCATTTCAACAAGGCGGTCGATTAGTCTATATTGGCGCAGGAACCAGTGGTCGATTAGGGGGTACTCGATGCTTCTGAATGCCCGCCAACATTTGGCGTGTCACCTGAAATGGTGAAAAGGTATTATTGCAGGCGGCGAGCGCGCATTGCGTCATCCAATTGAAGGGGCGGAAGACAGTAAAGCGCAAGCCGTGGTTGACTTTACAAACCATTCAATTTTTCCTCAAAAGATGTGTTGGTGGGCATTGCTGCCAGTGGACGAACACCTTATGTGATCGGTGCATTGGAATATGCGAAAAGTTTAGGTTCAGTGACCGTTTCGATTGCAAGTAATCCGAAATTCAGCGATGGCGAAATATTGTGGATATTGCCATTGATACGGTAGTGGGGCCAGAAGTGCTAACTGGTTCGAGCCGCTTAAAATCAGGTACGGCACAAAAATTAGTACTGAATATGCTGACGACGGCTTCTATGATCTTAATGGGTAAATGCTATCAAAACTTAATGGTGGATGTGCAGGCGAGTAATGAAAAGCTGAAAGCTCGCGCCATTCGCATCGTGATGCAAGCTACGGATTGCGATAAGGCACTCGCAGAAGAGACATTAAAGCAGGCTGATCAAAATGCGAAATTAGCGATTATGATGATTCTGAGTGGATTAGATCGTGCTCAAGCAGAGGCTTTATTAGAAAAACATCACGGGCAAGTTACAACTTGCATTGAAATAAGTAAAAATAAAAACGCTAGGCATCAAACCTAGCGTTTTTTATCATTTAATAGTTTGCTCAATTAGCAATCTTGTTTGCCGTAAGTATCTTGACGAAGGATTTGACGAACGCCTTCATCAAATTGTGCTAAAACGTGATCCGCATCTTTTGGATCTTTACCGCGCGCATCAAGATAGAACTTGATTTTCGGTTCAGTACCAGATGGACGAACGATTAAGCGGCTACCGTTTTCTAATACGAATACAAGGATGTCGCTTTGACGATCTGTTTTGGTGTGGTCGATGAATTGTGCCACTTTAACACCGCCTACTTCTGCTGGAGGCGTGTTACGAAGTGCGGCCATTAATTTACCAATTTCAGATAAATCGCTTACACGAATAGAAATTTGACCACTTACATAAGCACCGAATTCTTGCGTGAAGTCATTGGCGTAATCCGCTAAGGTTTTACCTTGTGCTTTTAAGTGACGCACTAAATCTAAGAATACGATCGCTGCAGAAATACCGTCTTTATCGCGTACTTTATCTGGGTCAACTAAGTAACCAAGTGCTTCTTCGAAACCGAATAATAAGCCTTGAACTTTACCGATGTATTTGAAACCGGTTAAGGTTTCTTCTGATTGGAAACCGTATTTTTTCGCAATTTCAGCAAGCGCTGGAGAAGATACTAAAGAACACGCTAATACGCCTTTCTCACCTTTTGCATGGTATTGTTTTGCTAAATACCAACCTAAGAAACAGCCTACTACGTTGCCGTGTAAAGGTTTCCAGTTACCTTGTGCATCTGGAACAGCTACCGCTAAACGGTCTGCATCTGGGTCATTAGCAATAATGAATTCCGCATTGTGTTCTTTTGCTACTTTAATGGCTAAATCTAATGCACCTTTTTCTTCTGGGTTAGGGAAGTTTACTGTTGGGAATGTGCCATCTGGCCATACTTGTTCCGCCACAATATGAGGTTGTGGAAGCCCAGCTTTGGTTAAGGTTTTGCTTAATACTTCATAGCCTACACCGTGCATTGCAGTATAAACGTAGTTTAATGTCTGCTTTGGTTCTTTAGCAAGAGATGCTGTTTTTTCGATATAAGCGTTAACCACTTCATCATCTAACACCACATAATCTTGGCTACGAGGTAAATCTTTTACATTACCTGCTGCGACTTTGTCGATTAATGCCGCGATATCTTTATCTGCAGGAGAAACGATTTGGCCACCGCCGTTCGCTTTACCTAAATACACTTTATAACCGTTATCTTCAGGTGGGTTGTGAGCTTGCTGTCACCATCACACCTGCTGTGGTATCAAAATATTGGATTGCGTAAGCTAATACTGGCGTTGGTAATTTACGTGGAAGCAAATAAGCTTTCACGCCTGCACCCGCCATGATTTCAGCGGTATCACGTGCGAAAACATCAGAGTTTTTACGACCATCATAACCAATCACGATAGAAGGTTGTTTGTCGTAATCTTTTAAATAATCCGCTAAACCGCCCTGCAGCTTGTGCTACTAAAACACGGTTCATCCCCATAGGGCCTGCTTGTAATGGTCCACGAAGCCCTGCCGTACCAAATTGTAAACGGCCACTAAAGCGAGCTTGTAATTCAGCTTGTGCTTTTTCATCACCGTTTTCGCCGCCGTTAAAAGTGCGGTTAATTCTGCATGAGTTTCTGCATCAGGATCTTGGTTTAACCAGTTTTGTGCAATATCAAAAAAAGCGTTGTCATGATGTTTTCTCCTTGTAAAAACTAATTCTTGTTAGACTAGCTGAAAATGACTTTAATTTAAAATGACTATTTTGCTTTTTTTACTGAAAATCTAAGCTTTTTGATCGCAACCGTTTTTCTCTGATATAAAAAAACGGCGTAAAAAAATATTTACGCCGTGAGTGATATAAATTTATATAAAATAATAAAAAATTAGAGAAGAAGGGCAGAACCCCATTTAATAATATCAAAGAAGAATTTGTTTCTGATTGGTTGCAATACCATCACCCGTTTTTCTTCAATGTGCCGTCATCATTTCTTTCGTTTCATCTACCATGCCATTTTACATACTGGCCTTTCACGACATCTAAGTCTTCTTTTTGCCTGAGTACGTAAGATTTGGCAAGCTTTTAGCTCTAATGCATCGACATCACCAAGTTCTGCGCGGAATTTCTTAAATTGATAGGTCGCATAATTCATCGATTTTTCATCTTTTTGAATCATTTTTACATAGTCTTCACCGATGATTTTTCTAACGGATAGAAAAAGACATATTGGGAATGAATATAGCTATCTTCTTTTGCAAAATGTTGTTGCTGAATACGAGTTAAATTCGGATAGATACATTGTTCAGCTTGTTTACTCGCTGCAGCCCATGTTTTTCGCATTGGCATCAGACAGGAGGTAGTCTGCTTGTGCGAAATTCAGCAGGAATAGTTGATTGTGATGAACCAAATAAACTACAAGCATTCAATAACATGATGCTGCTTAAAAAAATAATTTTTTCACTTAAATTTCCTTACTAAAGTTGGAATGGCGGAATTTTAACAACAACGACATAATTGTAAAGTCTTCAGTAGTGATTTTCTTTCCCTGAACTAAAAAAACTTCCGCTATAATGACCGCACTTTTTACACTTATAAAGGAAAGAACAATGCAAAATCCAAAAAGATGATGTTTTATATGCACCAGTTGAGTGGGTTGATCATAGCGAAGGTTATACTGATATTCGTTTCCACAAATCGACTGACGGTATTGCAAAAAAATCACCATTAACCGTCCAGAAGTGCGCAATGCATTTCGTCCGCAAACAGTTAAAGAAATGATCCATGCATTTTCTAACGCGCGTTTCGATGAAAAAATTGGCGTGATTGTGTTAACCGGTGAAGGCGAAAAAGCATTCTGTTCTGGTGGTGACCAAAAAATTCGTGGTGACTACGGCGGTTACAAAGATGAAAGCGGTGTACATCACTTAAATGTATTGGATTTCCAACGTGATATTCGTACTTGTCCAAAACCAGTGGTGGCAATGGTCGCAGGTTATGCGATTGGTGGTGGTCACGTACTTCATATGTTATGTGATTTAACCATTGCGGCAGACAATGCGATTTTTGGTCAAACAGGCCCTAAAGTAGGTTCATTTGACGGTGGCTGGGGTGCAAGCTATATGGCTCGTTTAGTGGGGCAGAAAAAAGCACGCGAAATTTGGTTCTTATGCCGTCAATATAATGCGCAAGAGGCATTAGATATGGGCTTAGTGAACACTGTCGTGCCTTATGCTGATTTAGAAAAAGAAACCGTGCGTTGGTGCCGTGAAATGTTACGTAACAGCCCAATTGCATTACGTTGCTTAAAAAGCCGCATTAAATGCAGACTGTGATGGTCAATCAGGTTTACAAGAGCTCGCAGGTAACGCAACCATGTTGTTCTATATGACTGAAGAAGGTCAAGAAGGTCGTAACGCGTTTAACGAAAAAAACGCGCACCAGACTTCAGCAAATTCAGACGTAATCCTTAATTTGAACATAAAAAAGTGCGGTTAGAAAATCTGTGTGTTTTTAACCGCACTTTTTGTCATCAAGGAGAATAAGATGGAAACCAAATCATTTAATCTTTATCGTTATTCTATTCCCGTCGATAGCCAATTAATTTTACGTGGACGTTTTTTTAAAACGCCGTGAAGGCTTGATTGTGCGTGTTGCTTGCAGCCGTGATGGATGGGGAGAAATTGCACCTTTACCTGGGTTTAGCGAAGAAACCATCGAACAAGCGCAAGAGCAAGCCATTGAATGGCTGACGAAATTGGTGTCATGCAAGCTGCGAAGCGCCAAGAGTCCCCTTGACGGTTGTTATCCTTCTGTTGCTTTTCGGTATTAGCACGGCGATGGATGAGATGAAACGTTATTTAAATGAGGAAGGTAACTATCATACTGCACCGTTGTGCTATGGCGATCCTGATGAGTTATATGCGAGAACTGAATCAAAATGCCCAGGTGACAAAGTGGCTAAAATTAAAGTCGGTATGTATGAAGCGAATCGTGATGGTTTGATTACGGATATGTTTCTTGAAGCTATTCCTGATTTGCAATTACGTCTAGATGCGAATCGTCAATGGACCTTGGAAAAGGCATTAAAAATTTGCGGAGAAAGTAAAAACTACAACATCGTTCTCGCATTCAATTTTTGGAAGAACCTTGTAAAACCCGTGAAGAAAGCCGCCAGTTTGCTGCTCAAACAGGTATTAATATTGCTTGGGATGAAAGTGTGCGAGAGCCAGATTTTTCTTTGTAGAAAAAGAACCGCACTTAAGCGCCATTGTGATTAAACCAACATTGATTGGCTCGCTGCAAGATTGTCAAAAGCTGATTGCACAAGCGCATAGTTTAGGCATAAAAGCGGGTGATCAGCTCGAGTATTGAAAGTAGTCTTGGATTGACGCAACTCGCTCGTATCGCTGCGCAATATACGCCTCAACGTGACACCTGGATTAGATACATTGAATTTGATGCAACATCAGGTATTACGCGCATGGCCAGGGCTCAGATTTACCGCTAATTGATTTAAATTCAGAATTTATTACCAAAATTGTATAGAGATACGACCACCATTACACAAAAAAATCGCTATAATTCGCACAAGTTAAAGGATGTGAAAAATGTCAAAAAAATTCAATATTTTGCTGTTAAATGGCCCGAACTTGAAATATGTTGGGCGCAAGGAACCAAAACATTATGGTTCACTTTCATTATCTGCCATTGAAGAAAAATGTGGGCAAAACTTGCTGAGCAGCATGATGTGAATTTGGAGTGTTTCAAGCAAATAGCGAAGAAAAAGTTAATTGATAAGATTCATCAAAGTTTTTCAGAAAGTGGATTTTATTTTAATTAACCCTGCAGCTTATACGCATACCAGTGTTGCATTGCGTGATGCGTTGCTTGCGGTGTCAATTCCTTTTGTTGAAATTCATTTTGTCTAATGTACATAAACGCGAGCCATTCCGTCATCATTCTTACTTTAGTGATGTGGCTGAAGGCGTGATTTGTGGCTTAGGTGCAAAAGGCTATGAGTTTGCTCTCAATTTGCGTTAGATTTTTTTAAATAAAAAAAGCATAAAATTTCACAAAATTTACAGATTTTTCGCAGAAATTTATCGCAAAGTTCGTGATTTTGCGGTAATCTTGCCGACACAAAAAACAGGTTTCAAAATGACCGCACTTTGGGAATCAATTTCTGAAAGTGCGGTTAACAATTCATTATTATTTTTTTAGGAAGAACGTATGGACATTCGTAAAATCAAAAAAACTGATTGAATTAGTAGAAGAATCGGGTATCACTGAATTAGAAGTGCAAGAAGAAGAAGGTACAGTACGTATTAGTCGTGCGGCACCAGCTGTTGCACCTGCTGCAATTCAATATGCAGCGGCGCCTGTCGCACCGGTTGCGGCTCCGGCAGCAGCTCCAGCACCTGCAGCAGCGCCTGCTGAAGCGCCTGCAGCTGAAAGTGTCAGGACACCAAGTGCGTTCACCAATGGTAGGTACATTCTATCGTAGCCCAAGCCCAGAAGCGAAAGCTTTTCGTGAAGTGGGACAAACAGTCAAAGTAGGCGATGCACTTTGTATCGTTGAAGCAATGAAAATGATGAACCGTATCGAAGCTGATAAAGCTGGTGTGGTTAAAAGCAATCTTAGTAAATGATGGCGAAGCGGTTGAATTTGATCAACCATTGATCGTTATCGAATAATCCCTATCAATCTGAAATGGCGAGCTTTCTCGCCATTTTTTTCACCCAAGTGGAAATTGTTATGTTAGAAAAAAGTTGTGATTGCTAACCGTGGTGAAATTGCACTGCGTATTTTGCGTGCCTGTAAAGAATTAGGCATTAAAACTGTGGCGGTTCACTCTACCGCTGACCGTGATTTAAAAAACACGTATTACTTGCAGATGAAACAGTTTGTATCGGACCTGCGCCATCTGTAAAAAGTTATTTAAATATTCCTGCGATTATTGCAGCGGCAGAAGTAACCGGTGCGGATGCGATTCACCCTGGTTATGGTTTCCTTTCTGAAAACGCGGATTTTGCAGAGCAAGTTGAGCGTTCTGGTTTTATCTTTATTGGTCCAACAGCAGACGTTATTCGTTTGATGGGGGATAAAGTTTCTGCGATTAAAGCAATGAAAAAGCGGGCGTGCCTTGCGTACCGGGTTCAGATGGCCCAGTAGGTAGCGATATCGCGAAAAATAAAGAAATTGCAAAACGTATTGGCTATCCAATTATTATCAAGGCATCTGGCGGCGGCGGTGGTCGTGGTATGCGCGTGGTACGTAGCGAGGATGCACTTGAAGAATCCATTGCGATGACAAAAGCTAGAAGCAAAAGCAGCGTTTAACAATGATATGGTTTACATGGAAAAATATTTAGAAAATCCACGCCATATTGAAATCCAAGTTTTAGCTGATACACACGGTAATGCAATCTATCTTGCAGAACGTGATTGTTCTATGCAGCGTCGTCACCAAAAAGTGGTGGAAGAAGCACCCTGCACCAGGTATTACCGAAGAAGTTCGTCGTGATATTGGTTCTCGCTGTGCGAAGGCTTGTGTTGAAATTGGCTATCGCGGTGCAGGTACATTTGAATTCTTATATGAAAATGGTGAGTTCTATTTCATCGAAATGAATACTCGTATTCAAGTAGAACATCCAGTAACAGAAATGATTACTGGTGTGGATTTGGTGAAAGAACAATTGCGTATTGCGGCTGGTTTACCACTTTCTTATAAACAAGAAGATATTAAAGTGAAAAGGTCATGCGATTGAATGTCGTATCAATGCAGAAGATCCAAAAACATTCTTACCATCTCCAGGTAAAGTGGCACACTTACACTCACCAGGTGGTTTAGGCGTTCGTTGGGATTCTCATGTGTATGGCGGTTATACCGTTCCTCCGCATTATGATTCTATGATCGCAAAATTAATCACATACGGTGATACTCGTGATGTAGCAATCCGTCGTATGCAAAATGCATTATCAGAGACGATCATTGATGGTATCAAAACAAATATCCCACTTCATGAACTCATTCTTGAAGATGAAAACTTCCAAAAAGGTGGTGCGAATATCCACTATTTAGAGAAGAAATTAGGGATGTATGATTAATTTATAATTATTAAGGTAAAGACAAACATTGTCTTTACCTTTATTTTTCTATATAGGTTATATATATAATCATATTAAATTTATGATAAGATAAAAATTTACATAAATTTATGTTATGTCTATCTATTAATTGTGTTTAGTTAACAACCTAAGAGGTAAATTATGAAAATACTATTTTAAAGTTTGGTTTAACAGCTTTAGCTGCATTAACTTTAGCTGCTTGTGGAAGTAGTGGCAGTGGTGATGCTGGAAGTAGTAGTCAAGCACCAACAAAAAGATAAACAAGCAGCACAAACAACTCAGTCTGCTAAAAACAGAAGAAATTTAGGTGGTTCAGCATCAAATATCTTCAAATAATAAGACAGGTGGTGCAATAGTTATTGATTCAGATAATAGGGAAATGTTACAGCTAAAACTGTAGCGCTTACTTCAGCAAATTTATATAAAATTAATGTTGATGGAAAAGATATTCCTATTGGGTTTTGGTCCTGGTATTAGCGCGAGAGGCTGGACACAGGCCACAGCTAAAACGATTAATGGTATGAAATTAAATGGTAAAATTAGAAGTTTGCTGTGGTTCTTATAGCAATGTTCGTTTTGGAGCAATTGAGAGCCAAGATCCAAGTCAAGATGATATCTTGTTTTATAACGGATATCCAACAACTTCAATGCCATCATCAGGCGTCGCCTCCTATAGAGGGGATAGCATTATTTCAGCTGATACGGATAAATTACCAGATGAAGATTATTTAAAAGGTTCATCGAGCTTTTACTGCTGATTTTGGTAATAAGAAATTAACGGCACCTTAAGCACGCATAACAAAGATGAAGTTAAGATTGATGCTAATATTTCTGGAAATGGTTTTTCAGGTACAGCTAAATCAGAGTTTGTTAAATTCTCAGGGTAAAGGCTGAAGGTAAATTCTATGGTGAGAATGCAAAAGAATTAGGCGGTTCAGCAAAGCTAATGATAATTCTTGGGTGCTGCATTTGCTGCTAAAAGTAATTATCACAGTATTTAGAAAAATACCTAACTTTATACATTCATTTTTAAAAAGCAAAAACGACTAAAAATGGTTCTAATATTCATTGTTTTAGATGAAAATTAGATGTATGATTAAAATGGAACGACTAGCATAATTAGGTTGGCCGTTTCATTATTCATAATTAATTTTATGTCTATCAATTATAATTTTTATTTGAAAAATCTATTTTTAAACCCTTTTATAATCGCAGGGCTTATTTTTACCAAGGAAAAACAATGAAATTTAATCTCTCAAATTAAGTTTAGCAATTCTTGCAACTGTAACGTTAGCTGCCTGTGGAAGTGGCGGTGGTAGCAACACTCAACCAGTTAACCAAGCAAAACCAACAGAGCAAGTAAAAACCAGCTGAGCCAGTAAAACCAGCTGAGCTGCAAAACCAGCTGAGTCAGTAAAACCAGCTGAGCCAGTAAAACCAGCTGAGCCAGTAAAACCAGCTGCAAACCAGCTGAGCCAGTAAAACCAGCTGAGCCAGTAAAACCAGTTGAGCCAGTAAAACCAGCTGAGCAGTAAAACCAGTTGAGCCAGTAAACAGCTGAGACAGAAAACAAGCTGAGACAGTAAAACCAACTGAGCCAGTAAAACCAGCTGAACAACCAAAAAACTGAAGAACAAATCTGCGCTTAAAACGAGTGGGGGTTTGAGGTTAATAAAGAAGATAAAACAGTGACGGTCATTGAAAGACAAATACATGATGACAATAACGTTAATCTTGTTAATGTTGAAGGTCAAGAAATTGAAATTATTCCATCAGGGTATTACGAACGTCCAGTCATTGGAACTAATGAGAAAGAAGTACTACAGGCAGATTCTCCTGAATTGCGTTCTATCAGTGGCAAAAACTATAAAAAAATATTCGTTGGGGAAAATTTACGGAGCCTACTTTTAGGTTCTGATTATTATGTCGCATTTGGTGTAAATCCAACAACAGAAATGCCACAATCAGGTACTGCAAATTATATTGAAATGGTATGCATGTAGAGAAGCGGGCTGATGACTTAGATTCTAACTTATCATTCGTAAAACTAACGGCTAATTTCGCAGATAAAACATTAAATGGAACAATTTCTTTAGCCAAAAACAGGCTTATAAAGGACGAGCTTGTATCAAATGAGATTGCTAGCGCTCTTTCCTCCTAATCTACATTTTCGATGATGTTTCTTTATCTGCTAAAATTCAAGGCAATCAAATTTAGTGGAACAAATAACCAAAGGTGTTCAGGTTGAAGGTGGTTTTCACGGAAAAAGATGCTGATGAAGTAGCTGGAACTTATCAAGGAAATGATAAATTTGGTGTTTTTGGTGCTAGAAAAATTAGAAAATTTTTGTAATTTTGAAGCAAGCCTTTGGCTTGCTTTATTTTTTTCTTTATAGAATAAAAATGACTTCACAATCGAAACTTGTTTTTATTTTAAGCTCCTCATTGTTGCTTAGTTCATTCTCTTTTGCCAGAGAAGTCTCCACAACCTCGGGATGAGCGGTTTGATGATCAGCTTGAGCTTGCAAAACCTGATTTATCCACTCAAAAAGCCACAAATTTCAGAAAAACGTGACGATAAACATACACTTTCTATTACGAAAGAAGAATTGGCAAAACATCCTGATTTGATCGTACGTGGATTGATTCCTGCAGTGTTGCAAAATAACGGTGAAGCCGTTCAACTATTATTGCTGTTGTATCAAAAATTCTGCCTAAACAAGATCCATTTTACTTGAGTGGGCAAAGGCGATTAATGCTCGCGAAGAGGGGCGTTTTTCGAAGCGGTAACTCGTTATCGTACTCTATTTTCTCAAGATTCGACCATCCTGCCGTTACGTTATCAGTTAGCACAAGCACTCTTTTTAAAACAATGATAATGAGGCGGCTAAAGATCAATTCCAAAAACTGAGAGCTGAACAAGTTTCTCCCGAGTCTATCGTCATGATCGACCAATATCTTTCGGCACTTAACCGCCGAGATCAATGGAAGTTTCAAGGTGGTTTGAGCTTCTTAAACGAAAGCAATATTAATAATGCACCAAAAAGCAGGCACTCGCATTGGAAATTGGAATGCCTGGGAGCGCAAAGTGCAACAGGTTTTTTTCATTTTACAGAAGCAGAGAAAAATGGTCATTACCCCATAATTATTTCACCAAATTTTCTATCGAGGGAGTGGGAAAATATTATTGGGATAATAAAAATATAATGAGTTTAATGGTAGAGTTGGCGCTGGATTAGTTATCAAACAGCACGTTTTGATATTTCATTGATGCCATTTACAGAAAGACGATGGTATGCAGGGTGGCTCCTCAGGGTAGCGAATCAATGAAGCAGTATTCGAAGAATTCAGGTGCTCGTTTAGATTTAACTTATTGGCTGAATGAAAAAGTGGCAAATTTCAACCGCACTCGAGTATGGTGAACAGCGTTACAACACTCGTAAGCATTTGAATGGCAATAATTATCTTTGGTCGAATACGTTATCTTATTTTTCCTAAAGAGTGGTCAATTTTGGTTCGTAGGCGCTGATTATAATCGTGAAAATACTCGAGATAAGGACAATAGCTATCAACGTAAAAATCTCCGTTTAGGGTTGGGGAGCAAGAGTGCTGGGAGTATTTCAACCCGAATTTCTTGCCTATGCACGTAGAACTTACAAAGGTGCTGATTTATTTAATATTCGTCAAAAATAATGAATACCAATCGGCTGTAACATTATGGCATCGAGATCTTTACTTCTGGGGAATCACGCCTAAAATCACGTGGTCTTATCAACGAGTTTCAAGTAATCACCCATTTTATAGCTACGACAAAAATCGTATTTTCCTTGAAATGGGTAAAACATTCTAACAGGGAGTTTATAATGGATTTATCAACGATATAAACAAGCCGCCAAGGAGGCGCGCTGGGCATTAGGTTTAGCCATTTTTTTATGTGATTGGGATGGTGTGTGTGCTTATTTACCCGAAAGACTCGCCTGGACCGATAGGTTTTCCGTTGTGGTTTGAATTATCCCTGCATTTATTTACCCATTTTGTTTGTAGTCATTGGGTATTGGATTGTCAAAATTGTCTTTTTAGATATCCCGCTAGATGTTGAGTCAAAGGAGAATAAATAATGAATTTAGGTATTATTCTCCCATTAGCTATCTATTTAGTCTTCATCTTTGGCGCGGCATTATTTGCTTATGTAAAACAGAGTAAAGGTGATTTTCTTTACGGAATATTATGTAGGAAATCGCTCCATGACGGGCTTTTGTCCTTGCGATGACAACGGCTTCCACTTATGCCAGCGCCAGTTCTTTTGTTGGTGGACCAGGGGCCGCTTATAAATATGGGCTAGGGCTGGGTATTACTCGCCATGATCCAAGTGCCGGCTGTGTGGTTAGCCTTAGGTGCATTGGGCAAAAAGTTTGCATTACTTTCTCGCGAGACCAATGCGCTTACTATCAATGATTTATTTCTCTATCGTTATAAAAATAAATATCTCGTTTTGAGTTTCAGTCTAGCATTGTTGCTTTGCCTTCTTTGCCGCTATGGTTGTGCAATTTATTGGTGGCGCAAGATTGCTCGAAACCACGATAGGGATTCCTTATACTCACGCCTTGCTTATTTTTGCCTTAACGGTTGGCATTTATACGTTTTATTGGTGGTTTCGAGCCGTCGTGTTAACCGATACGATTCAAGGTACAGTAATGATTTTGGGTACAATCGTGCTATTAGTGGGCGTTGTTTACCATCTCGGTGGCGTGGAAAGTGCGGTCAATAAATTAACTGAAAATTGATCCGAGCTTAGTAGTCCTTACGGCCCAAAATGAGATGCTTGATTTTCAATTTATGGCATCGTTTTGGATCTTAGTCTGTTTCAGTGTGGTAGGTTTACCACATACAGCCGTGCGTTGCATGGCTTTCAAAGACAGTAAAGCCTTACATCGAGGCATGCTAATTGGTACGATTGTCCTTTCAGTGATTATGTTAGGGATGCATTTGGCGGGCGCTGTAGGACGTGCTGTTGTGCCAGATTTGACGGTGTCAGATAAAGTCATTCCAACCTTAATGTTGGAAGTGCTCCTCCTATTGTTGCAGGGATTTTCTTAGCCGCACCGATGTCGGCGATTATGTCCACAGTTGATGCGCAACTCATTCAATCCTCCTCAATTTTTGTGAAAGACTTATATCTTGCAAGCAAACCTGAAGCCGCGAAGAATGAAAAACGAATTAGCCGTATTTCATCAGTCATTACACTAATTTTATCGGCGTTGTTAATTCTCGCTGCACTCAATCCACCAGATATGATTATTTGGTTGAATCTATTTGCTTTCGGTGGATTAGAAGCAGCATTCCTTTGGGTGATTGTATTAGGCATTTATTGGGATAAAGCAAATGCAGCAGGTGCAATAAGCTCAATGGTGGTGGGATTAAGTAGTTATGTGCTACTGACTCAATTTGGTATCAAACTATTTGGTTTTAATGCGATTGTACCTGCACTTGTATTTGGCTTGATTGCTTTCATCTTGGGTAACCAATTCGGCGCAAAAAAACAGTAAAAATGGACCGCACTTTATGATTTACCAGATCCTAGCATTGTTTATTTGGAGTAGTTCCTTTGTTGCCGCTAAATACACCTTTACAATGATGGACACCATTTTGATGATCCAAGCCCGTTTATTAATGGCGGCGATTATTGTGATGCCACTCTTTTTTCGTCGTTGGAAAGGCGTGTCTAAACCGATGAGAAAACAGCTTTGGTGGCTAGGTTTTTTCAATTATACCGCGACCTTTTTGCTGGGATTCATTGGTTTAAAATATACAAGCGCGGCGAGTGCAACGACCATGATTGGATTAGAACCATTATGTGTGATTTTCATTGGGCATTTTTTCTTTCAAGATCGTGCGAAATGGTATCATTGGTTGTGTGGGGCTTTTGCCTTTTTAGGCGTAGCCATTTTAATTCTAGGCGGGCAGGGCAATGAAGGCGCAAGTGAAATTAGCTTATTGGGTTGCTCCTTAGTGGTGGCGGCAAGTATTGTGTTTGCTTGTTGCTTGCGTTGGACGAAAAAAGTGGTGGCAACGGTTTCGCACAGTCCTACATCCATTTCGATTGTGTTAGCAACCATCACCATGCTGCCATTTACTTTTATGCTGACGGAAAACTGGGATATCCATTTTAACTGGCTTGGTTTCTTCGGTTTGATTTATCTCGGTGTAGCATGTAGTTGGTTTGCCTTTTTGGTTTGTGGAATAAAAGGCTTAAATTCGGTGGATGCAAAAATCTCGGGAATTTTGACCGCACTTGAGCCGATTTTTGGTGTCTTTTTGGCAGTATTATTACTCAACGAAGAGGTTTCACTTGTTTCAGCGCTTGGGATTATCATTATTGTGGTTTCAGCCCTAGGCGTAAGTTTATTACCCAGATGGTTACATAAAGAAATTAATTAAAAGGAAAAGAAGATGGCGTGGATTCAAATTCGCTTAAATAGTACAAATGAAAAAGCTGAGAAAATTAGCGATTTTTTAGAAGAAATTGGCTCAGTTTCGGTCACATTTATGGATAGCCAAGATACACCGATTTTGCAACCACTTCGGGCGAAACACGTTTGTGGGGAAATACGGATGTGATTGCATTATTTGATGCAGAAACCGATATGAATGAAATTGTGAGTCAGCTTAAAACAAGCACATCATTTAGATGAAAACACCGCTTACAAAATTGAGCAAATCGAGGATAAAGATTGGGAACGTGAATGGATGGATAACTTCCACCCAATGCAATTTGGCAAACGTTTATGGATTTGCCCAAGCTGGCGTGAAGTGCCAGAGCAAAATGCGGTTAATGTGATGCTTGATCCTGGTTTTAGCTTTTCGGGACAGGTACCCACCCGACAACCGCACTTTTTGTTTAGAGTGGTTAGATGGTTTGGATTTAACAGGCAAAACCGTCATCGATTTTGGCTGTGGCTCAGGAATTCTTGCCATTGCTGCTCTTAAATTAGGGGGCAAAAATGCAATCGGTATTGATATCGATCCACAAGCCATTCTCGCCAGTCGAAATAATGCAGAACAAAATGGTGTGGCGGATCGTCTTCAACTTTTCTTATCCGATGATAAACCTGCAGATTTAAAAAGCGGATGTCGTTGTGGCGAATATTCTTGCGGGTCCATTAAAAGAACTTTACCCGATTATCTCCCAATTAGTGAAAGAGGGTGGTGATCTTGGATTATCGGGTATTTTAGAAACCCAAGCAGAATCGGTATGTGATGCTTATACACAATCCTTTTGATTTGAGATCCTGTTGCGGTGAAAGAGAATGGTGCCGTATTACAGGTAAATTAAAATCGGCTTAATTTCTTTTTGTCAATTAAAAAAGTGCATTTTTTTGAACAAATTTCACTTTGCAAAAAAGAAAAATGCGTAATATAGCACCCTTGTCGGTTGCTAGTGTGGCCTGACTTGCTGGAGATAGGACTTGTAATTGGGGATAACATAAAATGCGAATTGGTTCTTATGAATTAAAAATCGTATTTTATTGGCACCCATGGCAGGTATCACGGATCAACCTTTTCGACGTTTATGTGCCCATTATGGCGCGGGATTAACGTTTTTCAGAGATGATGTCACCAATCCACTAAGTTTGGCATACGAGAAATCGAAAACTTCGTTTAGCACTATAGTGAAGAGCTAGGGATTAAATGCGGTGCAAATCGCAGGTTCTGATCCTTTAGAAATGGCCCAAGCTGCAGCAATTAATGTAGCCTATGGCGCTGAAATTATCGACATCAATATGGGCTGTCCCGCAAAGAAAAGTAAATCGAACTAGCGGGCTCTGCACTGCTTCAATTTCCTGATTTAGTGGAAAAAATTTTAAAAGAAGTGGTGAATGCCGTTGATGTGCCTGTGACGTTAAAAATTCGCACAGGTTGGGATAAAGCAAATCGAAACTGTGTGCAAATCGGCAAAATTGCAGAACAATCTGGTATTCAGGCTTTAACCATTCACGGGCGGACGAAAGAATGCTTATTTGAAGGGGAAGCGGAATACGACAATATTCGAGCAGTCAAACAATCAATTTCAATTCCTGTCATTGCGAATGGTGATATTGATTCTGCCTCGAAAGCGAAAAAGGTACTTGAGTACACAGGTGCCGATGCAATAATGATCGGTCGTGCCGCACTAGGCAATCCATGGCTTTTCCAAGCCGTCGAGGCCTTAGTGGAACATGATTCGATAATTCAAACGCCAAGTTTGCGTGAAAAGTGCGGTCATATTTTGCGTCATATTCAGGAACTTCATGAGTTCTATGGTGAGCAAAAAGGCTATCGAATAGCCCGTAAGCACGTAGCTTGGTATTTACAGGAATTCAACCCTGATTCCGTTTTTAGACAGACTTTTAACGCAATTAATGAACCGAAGAGCAGTTAATTGTGCTGGAAGATTTTTTAAATTCAATTTTGGATAAAGAAAAATGTTAGAACAACAACGTAGTCCGTCTGAAGCGTTAACCGTTTCAGTTTTAAACTCTCAATCACAAAGTAACAAACAAACCATTACGTGATTCAGTAAAAACAAAGCTTTACGCAATTACTTATCACAATTAGATGGTCAAGATGTGAATGATCTTTACGAATTAGTATTAGCGGAAGTTGAACACCCGATGTTAGATATGATTATGCAATACACCCGCGGTAACCAAACCCGTGCAGCGAACATGCTCGGCATTAACCGTGGTACATTGCGTAAGAAATTGAAAAAATACGGTATGGGCTAATTAAGATTAGCAAAGAAAAAGGCGAACATGATGTTCGCCTTTTTATTTATCTCATTGAATGGTGAAACTAATTGGTACGCTTACTGAAGAGGCAAATCCAGCTGGTTTTGGACCAACAGGTCTCGCACTTCTCACCGCTTCCAGTGCTGCGTTGTCTAAGCTTTCATCTCCAGAGGAATTCGTTACTCGTTCTCCTGATAAGGAACCATCTGCACCCACGCTAAAACTCACGCTCACAACACCTTGTTTACGCATCATCTTCGCACGAGCAGGATAGCGTTTGTGCCGTTCAATTTCACGTCGAATAGCCGCACGATAAGCATTTAGTTCATCCGTATTGGTACCTGAGCCACCTTGAACGCCATTTGTACCAGGTTGACCTGTGGTCGTTGCTTTAGAATTTGCCGCAGCCGTTGAATTAATATTCTTATCGCCAATCGGTAAAGCTCTTCGGCATTTCTACCGCTTTCTCTGCTTTTACCTCATTTTTGGGTTTTTCCTTTTGGCTTCTCTTTCGGTTTTGGTTTCGGTTTTTCTATTGGTTTTTCTGGCTTTTTCTCAGGTTCTTTTTCTTCTCAGGCTCTGGTTTCTTCGTTGGATCCGCGACGACTTCCTGTTTTTCAGGTTCCGGTTCTGCCTGTTGAGGTTCAGGTTCCGCTCAGGAGCTGGGTTCTTCACCTCATCTCCTTGAATCATTTCCATCGAAATCGTGTGCAGATATTTCACCTGAGCATTACTTGCAGCTTCACTTGGCTTATGCCAGTTCAAAAGCAATGCGCCTACAATGGCACCATGAATTAATAGAAAATAAAGCAAGCCCTAATAGTGATCGTTTAGCTTTGTTGGCTGTTCATTGTTTATGCCCTACTCCGACGCCTCCCACTGCTGGCGAATTTTTGCTCGAGCGCCTTTATCTTTCATCGAAACAATCGCGACATTTTTAATTTCGTTTTTCGATAACATGTCAGTAATCGTCACAAAATCTTGGAAAGAGGCTTCAGCATCAATTTTTAATGTGACTTTCTGATCTTTTATTCCAACCCGCGATCTCTTTTTCAAGCGCTTCTTTGCGAGATAGGTTTGTCATTAAAATAAAGTTGTTTATCTGCCGTCACGGTCAATAATTTTGGCTAATTCATCTGATTTGAATGCGACCGTTGAACTGGCTTTTGGCACATTAACTTGAATTTTTCCTTGAGAAATAAAGGATGCGGTGATCAACACTATCGCTAATAGCACCAACATAATGTCGATGAAAGGAATAATATTGATTTCATCAAATTTTTCACGATTATTCCTTATCTTTTTGAGCGTTTAATACTTTCCATTTCAATAAGTTAACTTCTACTTTACGACCTAAGCCGTTATAGAACATCATAGATGGAATTGCGACTAAAATACCTAGTGCGGTTGCTTTTAATGCAAGAGAGAGGTGCATCATGATTGCGCCAGCATCGACATCACCGCCAGCTTGACCAATTTGATAGAAGGTTAACAAAAATACCAATTACTGTTCCTAATAAAGCCCACATAAGGTGCGTTTGCACCAACGGTTGAAATGATCGTCATATTGCGATTTAAATCAATTTCAAGCGAATGAATATTGGAATATTTAGCGACATTGATACGGCTTAAAAAGATAAAAGCGCTCAATCACAGTAGCAAGCATGATTACGCTCATAGAAGTAAAAAGCCCGATAATAATGTAATCACTATATTGTTCTAAAAACTCAAAAAGTTTTGGCATCTGATAGTCCTTTTATGTGTAATAAAGAATACAAAATGAATTGATAATGAATTTCAATTAGATTGGATTTCTATCAAATGGAAAAATAGAGCGTAAATATAAATTAGAAAAATGAGCTATTTTTTGACCGCACTTTGAGGTAAATCATAGAAAGTGCGGTTGTTTTGAGAGGGGATTTAAAGGGATTGCAGGTAATCTAAAACAACCTGATGATGTTCGCCTGTTTTGAATTTATCAAAAACGTGTTGAATTTTGCCTTGTTCATCAATGAGGAAGCTAATACGATGAATGCCAGTCATAAGTGCGTCCCATGAATTTTCTTTTCGCCCCATACACCAAATTGCTCGGCAACCTGGTGATCTTCATCAGAAAGCAAGGTGAAATTGAGCGACTTTTTCTCAACAAATTGAGCCAGTTTTTTTGGCGCATCTGTGCTGATGCCTAAAATAACCACACCTAATTTTTCTAACTCACTTTTAGCATCACGTAAACCGCAGGCTTGAGTTGTACAGCCTGGTGTTAAGGCTTTGGGATAAAAATACACGAGTACTTTTTTACCTTTAAAGTCGCTAAGTGAAATCGGTTGATTATCTTGATTTAAAAGGGTGAATTGCGGTGCTAAGTCACCCACTTGTAATGTTTTCATAAAAAAATCCTTAAAAATGTAAAAATGATTTGTAAATTCAAGCTATTTTAGCGATTATAACCAGATATTTTTCAAATGTTATTGTTAAAACGCAAAAATAGATGTAAATGGAGTGCCTTATGACTACGCAAACCCCTTATTTTTCAGGCAGTATTGTTGCTTTAGTAACCCCGATGGATAACCACGGAAACATTGATTTTGAAACATTAGAAAAACTTATTGAGTTTCATATCAATGCGGGTACAGATTCGATTGTATCTGTGGGGTACAACGGGAGAGTCCGCCACATTAAGTATTGAAGAAAATGTGAAAGTGATTGAAAAGACGGTTGAGTTAGCAAAAGGACGTATTCCAATCATTGCTGGCACCGGTGCTAATGCAACGAGTGAAGCCATTGTGATGACAAAATTATTACGTGATAGCGGTGTTGCAGGTTGTTTATCTGTTGTGCCTTACTACAATAAACCAACTCAAGAAGGCATGTTCCAACATTTTAAAGCGATTGCAGAATGCACGGATTTACCACAACTTCTTTATAACGTTCCAGGTCGTACCGGTAGTGATATGAAACCTGAAACCGTCGCACGTTTGTCTCAAATTGAGAATATTGTAGGGATTAAAGAAGCAACAGGCGATTTAACTCGCATTACTGCGATTAAAAGAATTAGCCGGTAAAGATTTCATTGTGTTAAGTGGGATGATGCCACAGGGTAGAAGCGATGAAATTAGGCGCAGAGGGTGTTATTTCTGTGACAAATAACCTTGCTGCAAAAAGATATGGCCGCGATGTGTCGCCTATGCTTTAGCGGGCGATTTTGCGAAAGCGGAAGAAATTAATGCACGTTTAATGCCTTTACATCAAGATTTATTTATTGAATCAAACCCAATTCCAGTTAAATGGGCAGCATATCGTTTAGGTTTAATTAAGACTCACATTTACGTTTACCACTTTACTGTGTTAAGCGAAAGCGCATAGTAAAAAGTGAAGAAGCATTAAAAAGTTGCTGGCTTTAATTTAATGAATTAAAGGGTTGTTTTTACAGCCCTTTAAACTTTCGGCTTTTTATTTGTCAAAAGAGCGGTCATTATTTTAATTATTTTTATTGAAGGATTTGAGGAATGAAAAAAATCGTACTGAGTTTAGTCGCAGCAGCATTGTTATCGGCGTGTTCAAACAGCGTAGAAAAATGCAGACGGCTAATGATACTTATCAAAAATTCTGATCGTGAAATACCGAGCTTTTCTCCTTTGAGCAAGCGGTGGTGTAACATTGCCGCAAGCCGATCCGACTGATGAACTTCCTCAGCTTAATGCGAAAAAAAGAACGCGTGGATATTCGTCCGCCTTCAACCCCATTAGCGATTATCAAAAAATTCTTTGACACAATTTGATGGCGAACGTGCATTGATTGTTTATACGGATGCACAAGCAGAGCTTTATAACCTCAAACAAATTGAGCGTTTATTAAAAGAAGAAGGCACGAATTCGACTTTAAATGGTGCTGTATTAATTAGTGATTGAGCGCCAACGGGTCGTGCAGATGATAAAAGCCAATACAGAGATCCGTTATAAAAATTGAACAAGTTACAGCGCAAGATGCAAGTGCGTTAGCGGTTTCTGCAGAACAAATGCGTCGTGATGGTGTGATTTATACACCAAATCAAGCTGATAAACAGCGCTATGCATCGGATCGTTTAAATCGTTTTGTTTCTGCGCTCACTAGCGCTTATAACAAGCAACAACAAGATTTAAAGTAATGCTTCTGCAGGACCTTTTCCAATCTGGTTTAATTACTGATACGAATGGCAGAATGGCATTAGGTATGGATGCAAAGCTTTGGTCAAGCATGGCAACGTTTAGGTTCGGCTTACCCGAAATTAGGGCTTTTAAAGCAACATCAGAATCTGCAGGCCGTGGTTATCGTGAATTGAAATATAAACCATTGGATAAACAAGAGTGGCTACGTTTAGGTGTGAATCCGCCTAATCTAGAAAAAAGGCGTTTACCAAATGCAAATTTCCGCGGTGGGTAAACAAAAGTGCGGTCGTCATCACTGATGAAGATGGCAAGGCATTACCAAATGAAGCGGCTCAATCCTCTATTCAGCGTTAGGTGTGTTACTTGCGCACAATATAGTAAGTTGAGAAATAAAAAGTGCGGTTCAATTTGACCGCACTTTTTATTGTAGAGACATTATTCAGCTTTTCACGCCTAAGTTACCTATTTTTACACCCAAGGTTTACTGAGTGAAACCGGATCCAGATAATCCCCAGAATTTGAATAACTCATAATTCTGTAAATGAGCGTTTGATTTTTACTTGATCTTCTACTTTACGCACAAATTCATAACGCACATTTTCGCCCTTCAAAATAAGCCGTGAGCGTGAGATAAATGGTTTCAAAAAGTGGCTTTGAGCCCTTCTTCACCCTGGATCACTGATACGGACATTCCAAGTATTGTTAAATAAAACTTCTGTTTTGATTGACATATAGACTTCCTCTGTTTGTTATTTTTATACTGAAATTGAAACGAAAAACCCGATGATAAAATTTCTGAAATCAAAAACTTTATCATCAGGGCTTTTCAAACCAATTGCTCGCATATTTTTGCTTTTGCGTTGGTAACTGCCTTTGCCTTTACGTTTTTTCTCAACGCGTTGGCGGAATAATTTGTCGTGTAATAGTGCCATCACGGCATTATCTTTCACGACTCCTTTGGTAGTGTTGATAAATGGGCTGATTTTCAACCGCACTTTTTTTGTTTTTGTCATATTTACCTCTAAAAATTGCCGTGAAGTCGTTTCACGGCAAGTCATTATGCGAAAATGAATAGAATTACAAAAATGGCGAGTACGCTTTCAGGCGGTCGTCAATTTTGGCTTTTTCACCTTTTTACCACAATCGGAGCGTTCTAATAGGGCTGAATTTTCACTGATGGCTTTTAATAAATCATCATTCGTTAATGCAGGATTATCTAACCCTAATGATTGATAAAGCTCATCTTTGGTACGCATCATTTTTCTGACATCATCTAATCCTAATTTTATTAGCCAGTTGCTGCAATGCTTCAACAGAGTAGTGTTGTTGTAAATAAAGTTCAATCGTCGGTTGAATGCCTTTTCTTCTAATAAAAGCTAAGGTTTCACGGCTTTTTTTGAACAGCGTGGATTATGATAAATCTTAACAGACATAACGTTTCCTTCTATTTTATGTTGAATGAGTGGATATAGGATTGATTTAAATTTTAACTTTATAATGACAAAAAAATACTTGTTTAGGAAGACTTTATGTTAGAAATGCTAAAAATTGGTATAGCCGTCGCATGGCGATCCGCAGGCGATGGGGCTACTTGCCATTTTGTTGTTTTGGCTTTATTGCGATTTATTTCTTTAGTGATTTAATCGCCCCGTTGCTGATTGCCATTGTATTAGCATATTTATTGGAAATGCTGATTAATTTCCTAACGAAAAAAATTAAAATTTCCTCGAATGCTCGCCACGTTAATTATTTTTGGTGGATTTTCTAACCTTGGCGTTATTAATTTTCTTCGGGCTTGTGCCAACATTATGGAATCAAACGATTTCCTTATTAAGCGATTTGCCAGCCATGTTCAATAAGTTACATGAATGGTTGTTAGCCCTTCCTGAGCATTATCCTGAACTCATCTGATTACACCATGATTGATACCTTTTTCAGTGCCGCTCGAGCGAAGATTTTGGGCTTTGGTGAATCTGCGGTGAAATTGTCGATTACTTCATTAATGAACCTGTATCACTGGGTATTTAGCATTTTTAGTGCCATTAATGATGTTCTTTATGCTGAAAGATAAAAGCGAACTTCTTGCGGGTGTGAGCCGATTTTTGCCTAAAAACCGTCTTTTAGCGTCTAAAGTATGGAATGAGATGCAGCAACAAATTGCGAATTATATTCATGGCAAGTTGTTAGAAATTTTGATTGTTGGCGTGGTGACTTATATTATCTTTTTAAGCTTTGGTTTAAATTATCCGCTCTTACTTTCTGTTGCCGTTGGTCTTTTTCTGTATTAGTGCCTTATATCGGCGCGGTATTGGTGACGATTCCTGTTGCGTTTAGTCGCGATGTTCCAGTTTGGCATTTCAACGTTTTGGTATTTAATTGTGGCCTTTGCGGTGAGTCAACTTCTAGATGGAAACTTGTTGGTACCGTATTTATTCTCTGAAGTCGTTAATTTACATCCTTTAGTAATCATTATTTCGGTGCTGATTTTCGGTGGATTATGGGGGTTCTGGGGCGTATTCTTCGCTATTCCGTTGGCAACGCTCGTCAAAAGCTGTGATGAAATGCATTGCCGGATTAGACATGAATTAAAGACGATAAAAAGAAAGCTGACGAAAGTCAGCTTTTTGTTCTTTAATTTTTGGATATCCAGAATTTCGACACAATCTGTTGTCCCTGCTTTAATACGCCATTTTAATATTAAATTCGTACAGACTAATACCGTAAATACGATCGGTTTCTTTACCTTGTTGATAAGCCGGGCGGGGATCTTGTGCGATCACTTCCGTAATGAATCTTGCTAAGTGCGGTCGATTTTATGATATTTTTCCATCGCACTTTGGGCGATTTCTGTAAATTCTACGTTTAATTTTCGCAGGTGGTTTTTCTTGTGCAAAACTTGATTTTTGCCTCAGGCTCGCTATCAGCATAGGCAATATAAGGTTTAATATCAAAAATAGGTGTGCCATCGACAAGATCCACGGAGCCAAATGCAGAAAAACACGTCCCATGAATACATTCCACTTGGCGTAATTCAACTTTTAGATCAAGCCTAGCGGGATTTGGACGATGCGTAGCGCGTAGAAGCAAATACGCCGACACGTTGATTGCCGCCCTCAAACGAGGGGGGCGAACGGTGGATTGCCATTTCCATGGGGTACTTTGTCGAATTGGAAAAATAAGCCAAAGATGGCTAAATTGCTCTAAATCCTCGCACTGCCTCTCTGTGAATTATACGGAGGAAGCAATTCCACGATCCAATGACCATCTTGTACTAAATCAGGCTGACGAGGTACCGAGAATTTTTCTTTATAAGGCGTGTGAATCACCGCAATTGGGTGAAGAGTCAGTGTTAAATCATTCATAAAAAGGCAATTTCCGTGTAAAATACGCTCTTTATTGTAATCAAAAGTGCGGTCATGACAAATCATAAATTGAAAAATGTGGTGGGAAACCGCTCGCCCAAAAACCTTGCCTTTGGCATTAGCTTCTATTTTTACTGGCTCAGCATTGGCATATTGGGCGGATAAAGAAAGTTTTAATTTCACCGTGATGTTACTTTGCTTGCTCACTACCATTTTATTGCAAGTACTTTCCAACTTTGCTAACGATTATGGCGATCATCAAAAAGGGACAGATACCGAAGAACGTATTGGGCCTTTACGTGGTATTCAGCAAGGTGCAATTTCTGCGAATGAGCTTAAATGGGGCTTAATTTTAATGGCGGTGGGGGCGTTTTTCTCCGGCGCATTCTTAATTGGTATCGCATATCAAAGTCTCACAGATTTATTGGCCTTTGCTGGCTTGGGTATTCTTGCCATTATTGCTGCCATTACTTATACCGTAGGCGCGAAACCTTATGGTTATTTAGGTTTAGGCGATCTGTCAGTGTTGCTCTTTTTTGGACTATTAGGTGTGGGTGGAACTTATTATCTACAAACTCACAGCATTGATAGCTTAATTACTTTACCTGCGCTGGGCTCTGGTTTATTAGCGACAGCCGTTTTAAATATCAATAATTTACGTGATATTGAGCAAGATGCGAAAGTAGGGAAAAATACCTTGGTGGTACGTATTGGACCGAAGAAGGGACGTATTTATCATTGTATTTTATTAAGCGTTGCCGCTTTATGTTATGTGTTATTTGCGGCATCAACAGCATTTAGCTCTTGGCATTTCTTATTTTTACTGGCATTTCCACTGTTATTAAAACATGCATTATTTGTTTTATCGCAGCAAAGAGCCTGCAGTGTTGCGTCCGATGTTGGCTCAGATGTCTATGATTTCTTTATTTATCAATATCTTGTTTAGTTTAGGCTTGCTTATCGGCTAAATCGGCTTATACTAGAGAAAAAATTTTAACGACAAGGGGTACATTATGTATATCGATACTTCAGAACTTTGTGATATTTATGCTGATCAAGTGGATGTGGTTGAACCAATTTTTTCTAGTTTTGGTGGCGTCAGCAATTTCTACGGCAAAGTGACGACAGTAAAATGTTTTGAAAATAATGGATTAATTGCCGAGATTCTTGAAGAAAAATGGTAAACGGCAGAGTGCTTGTCGTAGATGGTGGTGGTGCAGTACGTCGTGCTTTAATTGATGCTGAGCTTGCACAACTTGCCGCAGATAATGACTGAGCGGGCATCATTGTTTATGGTGCAGTGCGTCAAATTCAACAGCTTGAAAATATTGATATTGGTATTCATGCGCTTGCACCAATTCCAGTTGGCGCAGATGAAAATAATCATGGTGAAAGTGATCTTCCAGTGAATTTTGGTGGTGTAACATTCTTCCCTGAAGATTATATTTATGCCGATTTAACAGGGTATCATTCTTTCACAGGAAGCATTAGATTTAGAAGATTTCGAAGAAGAATAATTTTGAAATTATTGACCTTTTTAAAGTGCGGTTAGAAATAACTCGCACTGTTAAAATTTCTTTTTGAACAAGATCACATTTTTAAACATTTGTTGGTTGAAAGTTTGTAACATTCATTTAACATCGCAAATAGTTCATCTGTAATCAGTTTGGAGGGACTCATGAGACGAAACAAACACAACTAAAATTATAAAAGTGGGATTATCTTTCTGCTGGCGATAGCCTGTTTTTATTTTATTAAAAGTCTTTACCTTTTCGCACCCTAAGGAAAAATGCTGGTTTAGCATTATTAGCTTTTGTGGCGATTCTTTTGGTTAACTGAAGCATTGCATGTCACAGTGACCGCTCTATTAGTGCCATTGCTTGCGATTTGCACTTGATTTGGTGACAACCAAACAAGCTTTAGTCGCGTTTGCTGATCAACCATTTTCTTATTCTTTGGTGGCTTTGCTTTAGCGACAGCTTTACATATACAAAAGCTCGATAAAATGATTGCCAATAAAAATCATGGCAATGGCTCGTGGAAATTTATTTGTCGCTGTGATGTATCTTTTCTCCATTACTGCTTTCCTTTCTATGTGGATGAGTAACACAGCAACAGCAGCCATGATGTTGCCTCTAGCGATGGGGATCTTAAGCAAACTTGATAAAGAAAAAGAACATAATACTTATGTCTTCGTATTATTGGGATTGCATATAGTGCAGTATTGGTGGTATGGGTACATTAGTGGGTAGTCCACCAAATGCTATTGTTGCAAGTAACTTACATTTAACCTTCTCTGATTGGTTATGGTATGGCTTACCAATTATGCTCATTTTGATGCCGTTGATGGTTGGTACACTTTTCATTGTCTTTAAACCAAAACTTAATTTACATTTTGAACAAAACTTTGAACGTATTGAAATGAATGGCCAACGCGTTTTAACCCTTGTAATTTTTGCTGTAATTGCACTCTGCTGGGTATTCAGTAGCTATATTAATCCAATGATTTCAGGTGTATTTGGTCTTGCCAAAAATATCGGTAGTTTTGATAGCGTGGTCGCATTACTTGCTGCTGTCATTATTTGTTCAACCGGTGTCGCAAATTGGAAACAAATCCAAGAAAGCACTGACTGGGGTGTATTGATGCTTTTCGGTGGCGGTTTAACCTTAAGTGCGGTATTAAAAGATTCGGGCGCAAGTAAAGTGTTAGCTGACGGTATTGTATTCTTGGTTCAAGGACAACATTACTACCTCATTGGTTTATTGGTCGCAACCTTCATTATTTTCTTAACTGAGTTTACTTCCAATACGGCAAGTGCAGCGTTATTAGTACCAATCTTTATTTCTATCGCGCAATCTCTCGGTATGCCGGAAATTGGTCTTGCGTTAATTATCGGTTTAGGTGCGTCTTGTGCCTTCATGTTTACCAGTGGCGACACCGCCAAATGCAATCGTATTTGGTACAGGTGAGGTTCGCCAAAGTGATATGGTTAAAGCTGGATTTATCTTAAATATTGTATGTATACTCGTTATCGCGACAATAGGATATTATTTCTGGTTGAATTAATCATATAAAAGAAAAAGGGCGTGTTGGATATTCAACACGCCCTTTTATTATTTCAGTAAAGATTATTCATCTTTATTTGATTTATCCTCTTCTTCTACTTCAATCTCAACTTCATCTGCTTTATCTGCCGCGCCGTTGATTGTTAAGCAAATCTCGCTAGAAATTAAAATGCTCTAAGATTGTTGCTAGTTCGTGTAATTTTTCTTTATCATCATCGAAATAACCTTCTTCTTTTAAGTTAGCAATGAAGGCTGAGAATACCGCTTTATCAAAAGAACTCTGGTGCGTTAATACCGTGTAATACAGAAAGACGCTGTGCCACCAATTGGCTTTCTTTTCTAATAATCCGCGAGCAATTCCAGGATCTCTACGTAAAATGCTTACTGTAATGTAGTAGCGTTGTAAGATTTCACGATACCAGCAGACCAAAGTTGTAAAAATACGAACTTTAGCACGGTGGATAGATAATAAATTATCATTGGCTTGGATAACATCCTGACGCAAATTCATCAATAATGGCTTTAATTTGTGTATCTAATTCTTCTTCATTGAAATGAAGGAAGAGTTCGCCTTTTAAGAATGGATAAATTTTTACGTACGCATCCAATAATAAATCTTTTTGGATTGCTTCATAATGTAAAACGATACTCGCAACAAGTGAAGGTAACACAAATAAGTGTTGAATATTATTGCGGTAATACGTCATAAGAACAGCAGAATTACGTTCTAAGCGAATAATTTCTCCAAGTTATCTTTTTCAACTAAGACGCCAACACGATCTAAAGCAATACGTGGTCAAGCATCGCTTTTGGTGTATCAGTTGGCAGTACCACATCTGTAGAATACGGTACATTCTTTAGCATTTCTTGATAACTAGAGAGTTGTTCTAATAGTTGCTCATGAGAAAGTGCACGTTGACGAGAAGAGAGCAGAGCGGTTCCCACTAAATTCATCGCATTGACTGCAGCAGCTTTATTAATATTCACCATCACTTGATTAGAAACCGATCCAACCGCATGGTTAAACCAGTGTGGTTTATCTTCATGATGTAGTTCTTTCCATTCTGGATAATGGTGATTGAGGTAATTGGAAAGTGTGATTGGCTCACCGAAATTCACAAAGCCTTGACCTAAATTACGTAATTTTTTAATCACACGTAAAACTAAGCCAGCATTTTCTTTTTCTTTCGCGGCACCACGTAATTCTTTCGCATAAGTATCTACTTCTAATACGTGTTCATAACCGATATACACCGGCACCACAGAAATTGGACGAGTTTGGTTATGTTGAAGCGCTTGTAGAGTCATTGACATCATACCGGTTTTCGGTGCAAGCAAGCGACCTGTACGAGAACGACCACCTTCAATGAAGTATTCGACGGAATAACCGCGGTGGAATAATTCCCTAAATATTCACGGAAAATCGCAGAGTAAAGTCGGTTACCTTTAAAAGGTACGGCGAATAAAAGAAATGCCCCCAGCTACGGAATAAAAGGACCCGCTGGCCAGAAGTTTAAGTTGATCCCTGCTGCAATATGTGGCGGTACAAGACCTTGGTGATAGAGCACATAAGAAAGCAATAAATAGTCAATGTGACTACGGTGACAAGGCACATAAACAATCTCATGTCCTTCTAATGCTAATTTACGCACGCGGTCCGCATTTTGTACATCAATACCTGAATACAGTTTGTTCCATAACCAACGCAAGAAACGATCCGCCGCACGAAGGCTTGAATGACTTACATTTGCCGCAATTTCATGAAGAATTTTTTCGGCTTCAGCGTAGGCTTTCTCGCGGCTGATATTTTTTGATTTTGCCTCATCTTCAATGGCATTTTGAATTGCTTGAGAATTTAATAGCTTATTAAACATCGCTTCGCGGTTTGGTAAACGAGGCCAGTAGCGGAAATGCGTTGTTTAGCAAAGTGCATTTTAGCCACGCGAGCCAGTTTTTGCGCAATTTTTTCATCAGAACCATGTTCATTTACCATGTAACGCAAAGAAAGCGCTTGAGAAAAACGCACAAAAGTATCACGTCCAAACCAAATTGCCGCAAAGGTTTTTGCAGACCATTTAATAAAGCGAAGATTAGGTAAGCTTGCTTTATCTTCTTTTACCTGGTGAACGTCCCCAAAGCACAGAAACGAGGGATCAGTTGTACATCTAAATCAGCAACATCACGGTGCAACTCTAAATATTTATTGAAGACTTTGACAGTTTCATCTTTTTGCGCCTTTTGATTTAAAAAAGCGGCGACCTTCGTCTAAATAGACATAACGTGGTAATGCTACGCCATCAATCACATTCTTTTCAGCCGGATCAGGTAAAACCGACGCTCAAACAGTTACGACGGAAAAATCACGAAGTCTGTTTGAGAGGTATAAAGGTAAAACATAAAAGAATGGGTTGATTGATATTGAGTTGAAGCTCTTCGATGGGTTGAGCAGGAATAGGATTATTTTTACTAAAACCGAAAGCGGTAATTCTAATAATTTACGATAAGTACTTACGATGCCAGACATAATTAATATTCTCTTTTTGTTAGACATTTCTAGGTATTGTCTGGCATTTTAACACATTCGACCAGTCAAATTCTAAAAATTTACATTTTGAGATTTATGATGAACACTCAAAAATACGATTGACCTGCACTTTTATTGCTAGAAAATAGTTGTTGCAATCGTCATCTTTCTGTATATACTAACAGTTATTCTGTATAAAAAGTAACAGGAGTGTATATGAGACCATTAACAGCCAGACAACAAGAGGTGCTGGAACTCTTAAAACGCCATTTAGAAACCACGGGTATGCCGCCTACTCGTGCAGAAATTTCTCGTGAATTAGGGCTTTAAATCCCCTAATGCGGCGGAAGAACATTTAAAAGCACTTGCCCGTAAAGGTGCAATTGAAATTGTTGCGGGGGCTTCTCGCGGTATTCGATTATTGATGACAGTGCAAATGATGAGGAAGAAGAAGGTTTACCGCTCATTGGCCGCGTGGCCGCAGGGGAGCCAATTTTGGCTGAACAACATATTGAAGGTACCTATCGTGTTGATGCCAATATGTTTAAGCCACAAGCTGACTTTTTATTAAAAGTATATGGTCAATCAATGAAAGATATCGGCATTTTTAGATGGCGATCTTCTTGCCGTTCACAGCACAAAAAGATGTGCGTAATGGACAGATTGTTGTTGCCCGAATTGAAGATGAAGTGACAGTAAAACGCTTAGAACGCAAAGGTTCTGTTATTTATCTGCATGCAGAAAATGAAGAGTTTCAACCGATTGTGGTGAATCTTGAAGAACAGCCTCATTTTGAAATTGAAGGGATTGCAGTAGGGATCATTCGTAATAACGCTTGGATGTAATGATGAAAGTGCGGTGAGAAAATAAAGTGTTTTGTGACCGCACTTTGTCTATTCTGGCTATTTGCCATTCGGCTTATTGCTCTTATAATGCCAAAAAAATTTTCAAATCAAGGAAGGAAACATGCAGTTTTCAAAATGCATGGCCTTGGCAATGACTTTGTCGTTGTTGATGCTGTGACGCAAAATGCCTATTTTACCCTTGAAACCATTAAACGCTTAGCCGATCGTCATCGTGGCATTGGTTTTGATCAGCTTTTAATTGTTGAACCACCTTATGATCCAGATTTAGATTTCCATTATCGTATTTTTAATGCCGATGGCAGTGAAGTGTCGCAATGTGGAAATGGGGCAAGATGTTTTGCGCGTTTTGTCACCTTAAAAGGGTTGACCAATAAAAAGGATATTGCAGTAAGCACACAAAAAGGAAAAGATGGTTTTAACGGTAAAAGAAGATGGGCAAATTCGCGTCAATATGGGCGAGCCGATTTGGGAACCCAATAAAATTCCTTTTACTGCTAATAAATTTGAAAAAAACATTATATTTTACGTACTGATGTTCAAACGGTGCTTTGTGGTGCCGTATCAATGGGTAATCCACATTGTGTTGTTCAAGTGGACGATATTGAAACGGCCAATGTAGCAGAGTTAGGTCCACTCTTAGAAAGTCACGAACGTTTTCCAGAAAGGGTAAACGCTGGATTTATGCAAGTCGTCAACCGTAATCACATTAAATTGCGTGTATATGAACGTGGAGCAGGTGAAACACAAGCTTGTGGCAGTGGCGCTTGTGCTGCAGCGGCTGTAGGGATTATGCAAGGTTTACTTGATAACAAAGTGCAAGTTGATCTACCTGGTGGTAGCTTGCTTTATTGAATGGGAAGGCGTAGGGCTCACCGCTTTATATGACTGGCGATGCGACTCATATCTATGATGGCAACATTCACCTTTAATCTTTCTAATCTGAATAAAAAATGCGTGGAAACTATCCACGCATTTTTTATTTATTGTTCAACTTCCACATCACGCTGATTTAATGGTTGCGTTGGGCGGTTGTTTTTCCCTTCCATTTCTTCTATCGCAGCAATTTGTGCCTTGCTTGCTTGAATTGGTGATTTAAAAATGGTCCAAGCCACGTTTTCACTACAAGGTGGAGTAGTGAGATCCATTTAAGCGGAAGCGTGCCATCTCTTTTGGCATTAGCGCTTTAATATCAATCTGTTGAGCCAATTTTTTTCTTTTTGTCCAACGGTGAGTTTTTCTCAATGACTGGTGCTAATGCTGGATTCGCTTCACCTTCATTGACCATTACGGCAACAACCGTTAATGCTTTATCTTCACTTTGATGAACAAAATGAATTTCTAAAGGATAATGTTGGCGTTTAAAAGTATGTTCACTTGGTGTGTGAAAGTGAAATTGTTTTTAAATAGAATGGTTTTATTGTTGAGCGTAATAAATGGTGCATTTTTCTTGTGTAACACTGACTTGCACAGTATGTCCATTATTTTCTACTTGATAAGCTGCAGGGAAATAATTCATCTTAAGTGGTTTATTTGCCACTTTCATGCTGTTATCAGCTTCGAGATTAACAGGCGACTGAACCTTCCCTAGCTTACAGGTTTGATATTCGGTGAGCAAATCACCCCAATGTTCAGGGCTTTCTTTTCCATTATAAGACCAATGCGCTTTTATGCGTTTGAGCAAATGATGTTGCGCTTAATGCGATAAGTAGCTAGAAAGCAATAGACGAGTCTTCATAAGGCACTTCTCCTTTTTGTGGTATATGCCTCATCGATTCTACTGATTCTGTATGATAGCTTTTTGATTTTGGTCAAGTTTTGTTTGAGTGTAACACTCATCGTATGAGTGGGGATAATGATAAAAAAGCCGTCTATTCTGACTGCGCTTTTTAGCACTGACAGAGTCTTTCTCTCAGATCTTCTGCAGTTTTGCTGGTTTTTAATTCGTTCAAAAACGATGTCTGCTTCAGGATATTCTTTATTGAGATAACGTAGCCATTGTTTGATCCGGGCAACATGATAAAAACCGGAATCATGGAAAGTTTTCCATTTCGCATATTTTTGCAAGATTTTTGAATATCCACCCAAGGCATTTTTTCACAATTTTGTTTTGAGTACAAGGCTTAAGTTTGGGATATTTAATGCACCACGCCCGACCATTGAGATCTTCGCAACCTGTTGCTTTCAAACATGCTTGACCATCTTCCCAACGCCAAATTTCACCATTAGCAATTACAGGGATCGTCAAACGAGATCTCACTTCACCGATTTTTTCCCAATTGATGCGATCGGCACGATAGCCATCGGCTTTGGTTCGACCGTGAATAGTGATTTCAGTGGCGCCACCTTGTTGTACGGCATCGGCAATTTCAAAACGCCTATGACGTACAATCCCAACCTAATCTCACTTTCACACTGACAGGTAAATGACTAGGTACGGTTTTACGTAAGGCTAGAGTCGCTTGATAAATTAATTCAGGTTGTTTGAGAAGTGCTGCACCTCCGTTGCTCCCATTAACGGTTTTGGATGGGCAGCCACAATTTAAATCAATACCATGTGAGCCAAGCTCAATGGCGCGATTAGCATTTTCAGCAAGACAGTTTGGATGTTGACCTAAAAGTTGTACTCGAACAGGGTGTTTTTAGAAGGGTAAAGCCCAGATTTTTGAGTTCAGGGCAAAGACGATAAAAGACTTTTTCAGGTAAGAGTTGATTCACCACTCGGACAAATTCGGTGATGCAGAGATCATATTCATTCACTTCGGTTAAAAGTTGGCGAACGAAGGGATCAAGCACCCCTTGCATGGGGGCGAGGATAACACGCACTATTTCCAGCCTTTTGCTTTACAAATTAAATCATAAGCGGCTTGGATTTGTTGCGCTTTTTCTTTAGCCATTTCCATCATTTCTGGCGGTAAGCCTTTAGCCACTAATTTATCTGGGTGATGTTCATTCATTAAACGACGATATGCACGTTTTACGGCATTGCGATCATCGCTTTCACTCACACCCAATACTTTATAAGCATCGCTTAGTGTTGGGCCTGAAGATTGTTGGTATCCGCCTTGTTGTTGGTATTGGTAGCCACCTTGCTGTTGATAACCGCCTTGTTGGTATTGGCGATAGAATCCACCTTGGGTAAATTGACGAGCGGCAATTTCCATGGCCAGCATTTGCTCAAACTGCATACGGGAAAGACCAAGTTCTTCGGCTACCACATAAAGCACTTCTTTTTCCGACTCATGTAATTGAGAATCAGCAAATGCAGCCTGCACTTGCACGTGAAAGAAACATTCTCAGCAAGTCTGCGCGTTGTCCACATCCAATGCGGAATTCACGAATCACCTGACGCAATGGAAAATCCGCTTCTTTACCACGACGGAAGGCTTCTTGAGCAAGTTTGCGGTGGCTCTCATCTAATTGCATCTGGTTCATCAACTGATTCGCCAGTTGAATATCTTCTTCTGTCACACGACCTTTGGATTTACTTAAATGTCCAAGTACCGCAAAAGGTAGTCTGCATAAAGAGCGCTTGCCGGGTCGTTTTTTCTTAAAAAGCTAGAGTTAACTGAACCAAGCTCATAGAGTTTTTATCTGCGATAGAGCCTAAAAATTAATCCAGCGATGGCGCCGAAAAAGCCCCCATTTAAAAACCGAGAAAAACGCCGATAATCTTTCCAAAAATACATTCTCTTCCCCTAAAGTGCGGTCAAAGGTCTTTTTGACAATAATGGGCGAACGCTAATGTCTGCCCTCATTAATATGGCTTTATTCTTCTTTTTCAAGTGATGAATTACACACCATAACTTTCACGATAAGTCCGCATCGCAGGTAAATATTGCTGATAATCGGGTTCTTTTTCAATGAGTGCATTAAATCATCCAAATCAATAATGGAAAGCACTTGGCATTGGTGGTCGCGTTCCACTTCTTGGATAGCAGAAAGTTCCCTTGCCTTTTTCCTGACGGTTTAATGCAATAAAGACAGCCGCTAATTTCGCGTTATTGGTTTCAAGAAGCGCCATGGATTCACGAATAGCTGTACCAGCGGTGATGACATCATCGACTAACAACACATTGCCGGTTAATGGACTACCGATCAAATTACCGCCTTCACCGTGATCTTTTGGCTTCTTTTGCGATTAAAGCAAATTGGTGTGTCACGGTTAAATTGATTGAATAATGCAATGGAAACACTCGTCGCAATTGGAATGCCTTTGTAGGCAGGCCCAAAATGACATCAAAACCGACCGCACTTGATTGAATTGCCTTTGCGTAAAAACTCACCCTAAGCGAGCAAGATCTGCGCCAGTGCTGAATAATCCTGCATTAAAAAGTAAGGGGCTTTTTCGACCTGATTTTAGTGCAAACTCGCCAAATTTAAGCACGTTACGGCTCAAGGCGAATTTAATAAATTCGATTTTGTAGCTTTCCATTTTTGTTCCTATAAACCTAATGCTTCACGTTGTGCAGCGAAGATTTGTTCGCAGCCTTGTTTTGCTAAGCCTAATAAGGTGAGTAATTCTTCGTGGCTGAATGGTTCGCCTTCTGCTGTACCTTGCACTTCGATCATGCGGCCATCTTCCATCATCACAACGTTCATATCTGTTTCGGCGGCTGAATCTTCTACATATTCCAAATCACATACGGCTTCACCTTCAACAATTCCAACTGAAATTGCAGCAACCAGACCTTTGATTGGATTGGTTTTTAATGTGCCGTTCGCGATTAAACCGTTGATAGCATCACATAAAGCCACTGCTGCACCGGTGATAGAAGCTGTTCTTGTACCGCCATCCGCTTGAATCACGTCGCAGTCTAAGGTAATAGAACGTTCGCCAAGAGCCTCTAAGTCAACCATAGCACGTAATGAACGTGCGATTAAACGTTGAATTTCCATGGTGCGTCCACCTTGTTTGCCTTTTGCTGCTTCACGTTGCATACGGCTATGTGTAGAGCGAGTAACATGCCATATTCTGCTGTCACCCAACCTTGATTTTGTCCTTTTAAGAAACGCGGTACGCTTTCATCAACACTCGCTGTACATAAAACTTTAGTATCACCAAATTCCACTAATACTGAGCCTTCAGCATGTTTCGTGTAATTGCGGGTGATTTTAATTGGACGAGGCTGATGATTTTCACGATTATTTGGACGCATTCTGAATTCCTTTATTTTTATTGATAAAAAAAGCGTGCTTATTTTAGCACGCTTTTTAGTGTTTTATGGATTTGCTTGTTCAAACTCACGAATTTTATTAAACACATCTTGTAAATCTGTACCATAGTTAATTTTTTGCAATTCAGGCACAGAGTTAGATTTTACTAACATTCTGAGTGGTTGGAATTGCATATTACATAGGTAGATTTGTTGATGTGGCAACATATGCTGTACAAAGTGGGTGAGTGCATGAATACCCCCTGTATCCAGAACAGTCACGGCATCGCATTGTAATACGATATGTTTTATCTCGTGATCGGTATGTACGGTTTTATCGTGCAAATCTGCAAAGAGTTTATCTGCCGCTGCAAAAGAACAATGGACCGCTGATACGATAAGCTAACACATCATCCAGATCTTCTGGCACGGTTGTTCAATTGCTTTTTGTCATTTCTGCAATGGTGCGGATAAATAAGAGACTCGCTAATAATACGCCGACAGAGATGGCAATCACCATATCAAATAACACGGTGAGAATTAAGCAGGTGAACAACACCGCAATTTCGTTTTTGTGGAGCGACGCGCTAAACGAATGATTTCAGGTACATTCGCCATATGCCAAGCTACCATTAATACAATGCAGCCATGAAGAAGAGTGGCAAATAAGACAGGGCATTCGCAAAGAATAATAGCGAGAATAAAACTAAGAGTGCATGAATGACACTGGCTATTGGTGATACCGCTCCAGATTTTACATTGGCTGCGGAACGTGCAATGTGCCGCGGTTGCCGTAATGCCGCCTAAGAATGGTGAAATAATATTACCCAAACCTTGGGCGAGTAATTCGATTATTGGAATGATGTTTAGTATCCGTCATGTTATCTAAAATGACCGCGCAAAGTAGCGATTCAATCGCACCCTAATACAGCCATTGAAAAAGGCTGCAGGCAAGATATCTTGTATGCGATCAAAATTCAATTGATGACTTCACCCTTGTGCGTTAGGAATATTCCAAGGTAAGGTAAATTCAGGGCAAGACATTAGGGATACCATGTCCTGTTGTACCGTCAGATAAGGTGTATTGGAATGCCGTACCAATAGTTTCAACCGAGAAACCAAATTGTCCTAAAGGCTAATGCCATAAGTGTCCCAATAATGACCGCAGGTAAATGACCTGGCATCGGGTAAACGAAGCTTATGCCATTGGGTGAGGACAAACAAGGTGACCACACCAACAGCGGTGTCTGCCCAGTTAATCGTCGTAAGTGCGGTCAAAATAGCTTGCACTTTTTTTCAATATAGTGAGGTGGCATCTGAGCAATGTCTAAACCTAAGAAATCTTTGATTTGCAAGGTGCCGATGGTGATCCCAATCCCGCAGGTAAAGCCAAGTGTAACGGAGAGAGAATGTACTCAATGAGTCGTCCTAATCGAGACAACGCCATGATGACCAAAAATAATCCCCGAAAGTAGTGTCGCCATAAGTAATCCGCTGAGCCCAAATTGTTGGGTAACGGGATATAAAAATCACGACAAATGCGGCGGTTGGCCCTGAAATATTAAAACGAGATCCACCAGTTAACGCAATCACGATACCCGCCACTATAGCAGTATAAAGACCGTGTTGTGGTGGAACACCGCTGGCGATCGCTAAGGCCATGGAGAGGGAATCGCAATAACTCCCACGGTGAGACCCGCGATAATATCTTTTAATCAATTTTGTTTTCCGTAACCTTCACGGAAAGATTCTTTTCAATGCGCTCAAATGGTTTTACCGCCAAAAAACACATTTTTTAGAAAAGAGTGATTTGATTTGCATAAAAATACGACGATAGAAAAGAGATAAGTTTATATTTTAGCTAAAAGGAAAAGGATTTTTATGTTCTAGCTCAAAAACTTGACTAATCTTAGATAAATCTTTATATTTCACGCACTTCAAAAACGGTGAGATGTCCGAGTGGTTGAAGGAGCACGCCTGGAAAAGCGTGTATGTGCGAAAGTGCATCGGGGGTTCGAATCCCCTCTCACCGCCATTCAAATTACAATCCTTTATAAATATCCCGATCATTTTTAAATCATAGATTCCGATATTTTTATGGATATAAAAAGCACGCATTAAGCGTGCTTTTGTTATTTATACGAGTATTTAGTTAGCGCCAACGTGTCCCAACACCTGCACCCGCACCAAAATCACCACGGCTACTTGCAGTACCGCCTACTTTAAATAGCAGTTTACCATTATCAGAAGCACGAGAATAACCGACTGCTAGCGCACTTTCATTACGGAAAGTTCCTGCACCTACACCAAGCACGCTTTCCCCAGAAGTAATTGCTTGGGGGACTTGTGTTAACGCAATAGCGCTAGAAATCCCTGCGCGTAATTTTTTCACGTTGTGTTTCAAATCTGAGCGCAATGATTCAGTAGAACGTGTCATTTCAGAGCGTAAATCAGAAATCTCTTTTGTATTTGTCATGACTTGATTTGATAAGTGATCTAAACGTGAAGCGTTATTCGCAAATATTTTGCACGTTATTGTTTACTTTATCAGCAAGTGCTTTGGTGTTTTGAGTATTACTTGCAGAATTATGGCTGATTCTATTTTTAGATCATCGATATCAGTTCTGTTCGTTTGAATATTGTTTGTATTATTTTTTACTTGGTTATCTAGGTTATTTAGATTTTTGTCGGTATCCGTAACACGCCCTTCTACACCCGTGATACGATTATCTAAATCACTTACGATTCTCTGTAATTCGTTCATCTAAAATCTTTACGATTCTCCGTAATACGATTATCTAAATCTTTGCGATTTTCAGTAATTCTTTCATCCAGTGCACGGCGATCTTCAGTAATGCGACCATCTAAACGACCCACTTCATCATTAATGCGGTTGTTGAGATTTTTATCTGTTTCATTAATACGATCATTTAGGGTTTTTATCCGTTTTGGTTTAAACGTTCATCAACGCCAGTAATACGATTATTTAAAATCTTTCTGAGCATTGGTGATACGATCATCAAGACGTCCCACTTCAGTTGTTACACGATTATCAATTTCTGTTTGAGTATTCGTAATACGTTCATCTAATGCTCGGCGATTTTCTGTGATATCTTTATCTAAACGCCCCACTTCGTCATTAATGCGGTTGTTGAGATTTTTATCTGTTTCATTAATACGATCATTTAAATTTTTATCAGTTTGATTAAGTCGAACATCGACACCCGTGATGCGATCGTCAGTTCTTTACGCTCATGTTTGTAATTCGATTATCAAGAACTGAACGAGTTTCAGTAATACGCTCGTCGAGGTCTTCCTAGCTTGAGCATAAACTTCAGTTTTTGTTGCGGTATCTTCTGCGAAAGTAGAGATGTACTTCAAATAGACATACAAATAATGAGTGTTTTTCATCAGGTTTAATTCCTTTAAATAAAAATATCCGAAATATCATAAAAAGTTTCATTTCGGTATGAAACGAAATGAATAATACTTGTATGAAATAATTTGGTAAATATTTTAACGTAAAAATTTACAAATATTTACATTGTAAAACAATGGTTTATGATTTTATGAGTGATTTGATTTTTGCAGAATGATATATAATGGCACGCCCTAAAGATTCGAACCTTTGACCCACGCCTTAGAAGGGCGTTGCTCTATCCAGCTGAGCTGAGGGCGCATTTTAAGGGTTACATCTTTTGTATGGAATTTCGAGGGAAATATAAAAGAAGTGGTCGGCGAGATAGAGTTTGAACTACGACCCACTGATCCCAAAACCAGTTGCGCTACCAAGCTGCGCTACTCGCCGACGATTGAACTCAATTATAGTGAGCTTTTCTTTTCAGTCAATTAATTTTTGAGATTCCTCTTTCAATTGCTCAAAATTATTCCAGTTTTTCAACCGCACTTTTGTTGTCTTTGTAAAATAAGGCGTTGTCAGTTAAAATAGCAAACGTTTACTTAATGCCATCTTGAGGAAAAAATGCATGACTGCTCAAATTATTTCAGGTACTGAACTATCATCAAATCGGATGATTTGCCAATAAAATTGAACATTATCGTGCTCAAGGTAAACGTGCACCAGGACTTGCGGTAATTTTTGGTGGGTGCAGATCCCTGCTTCTCAAGTCTATGTGGGCAGTAAACGAAAAAGTTGCTGAGGAAATCGGGATGGTTTCTAAATCCCTATGATTTACCTGAAACAACTTCGGAAGCAGAACTACTACAACTGATAGATCAATTGAATGCCGATGAAACCATTGATGGTATTCTCGTGCAACTTCCATTGCCTGAACAAATTAATAGTACATCAGTGATTGAGCGTATTAGCCCTGAAAAAGATGTGGATGGTTTCCATCCTTATAATGTGGGGCGTTTATGTCAGCGTATTCCAACTTTACGCGCCTGCACCCTTATGGCGTGATGAAATTATTAGAAACCACAGGTATCGATTTGCACGGTAAGCATGCGGTGATCGTCGGCGCATCAAATATTGTGGGTCGTCCAATGTCGCTTGAATTATTATTGGCAGGCGCTACTGTCACAGTGACGCACCGTTTCACCAAAGATTTAGAGCATCATATCCGTCAGGCAGATGTTTTTAGTGGTAGCTGTGGGTAAACCTCGTTTTATTCCAGGCGATTGGATTAAAGAAGGGGCAACAGTCATTGATGTAGGGATTAACCGTATCAATGGCAAATTAGTCGGAGATGTGGAATATGATGTGGCGATACAAAAAGCGGCTTATATTACACCAGTACCGGGGGGTAGAGCCAATGACGGTTGCCATGCTGATGTTTAATACACTTTATGCCTATGAGCGTAATAATCGACTCGTTTAAGAAATAAAAAGTGCGGTTAAATTTGACCGCACTTTTTGTATAATAATTTCAATCTTGGTTTTTAAATAGTGGTTAAGTTTATCACTAAAATAATCAAGCCAATCTTAATACATCCATGCAAAGCATGTTGGTGCATACGATATAAAGACACATACGCAAACTGTGCAAATTTACCTTGAACAGTTAGTGGGTTTTTCCCAAATTTATTTGAAATGCTACCCAATGTGGTAAAGCTTGAAAGAGAAACCAAGGTTCCTTTATCGTTGTATTTGAATGCTTTTAATGGTTTTTGCTCAAAAAGTGCAAAAGATGTTTTTGCACATAGCTTTTGCCATTTGGTGTGCCGCTTGCGCTCTTGGTGGAACTAATTTACCGTTTGGTTGCATTAATGCTGCACAGTCACCAATGGCAAAAATACTATCATCCACCGTGGTTTGAAGAGTGTCTTTTACCACTAATTGATTGATGCGATTAAGCTCTAATCCATCGAATTGCTGTGTCACCGTTGAGGTACGAACACCCGCCGCCCATACAATCAAGATCAGCTTTGATTTCTTCGCCATCTTTGGTGATAAGTGTATTTTGGTTGGGCTTCCGTGATCATCGTATTTAATTTCACGTTTGCCCCATCTCTTGCAATTCCTCTAATACCGCTGCAGATAAATTTTCAGGTGAGAGCGGGTAATAAGCGAGGACCTGCTTCAACTAAAGTGACTTGTAAGCAAGAATTATCAATTTTACCATAACCGTAAGAAGATAAGTCTTCAGTCGCATGATAAAAGCTCAGCGGTCAATTCCACGCCAGTAGCACCACCGCCAACAATCGCAATGTTGACTTTTGCTCTCATCCACTAATTTTCTGTTTAAATTCTTCTTCACCAATATCGTCTAATGCACGGTTTTCAGAGAATTTGAGGAATAATTCCAACATTCTTTGTTGGAAGCGAAGAGCTTGATCAGAGCTGTCTAAGAAAAATGCAGTTATCAGCCACGCCTTTTGTATTGAAATCATTCGATTTACTGCCAATCGCAATCACTAAGTAATCATAAGAGAATACGACGCGCAACCACGAGCATATCGCCTTCTTGCCCATAAACGGGGCAAGTTCAACATATTTTGCTCTCGATTGATGCGCGTGATCGAACCTTGCTCAAAAGCTGAAAATGGTGGTTTTCCCTGTGCACGGTAGCTCAGAGAATCTGTGCCATCATCCATTACACCTGTTGCAATTTCATGTAATAAGGGTTTCCCTAAGTGGGTCGCATTGCGATCCACAAGCGTCACCCTTTACCTGTTTTTGCGACCTAATTTGTCGCCTAAAAATGTCGCTAATTCAATGCCGCCGGCGCCACCGCCAACGATCACGACGTTTTTCATAAAGTACTCTAAAAGCAAAATTGTTAAAATGTTAAACTAATGTAATGATAGCATAACAAATAAACAAGACGAAAAATTTAATGGAAATGACCGCACTTTATTGATGGCAGCGATCGTAAAGCGGTTGTAATTGTTGAATGGTTTGGTGATAAATAAAACAGGGATCAATTTGATGAAGTTGATCTTTTTCAATGCTTTTTCCCAATGCACCAAAAATCGTCATCTGAACGCAAGAGAAGATCTTTTTCAGAAATAGCTTTTCACTTGGCGAAAATCATCATATTCGCTTTCATCTTCGCCAAATATCAAAATCGGCAAATTGTTTGAAAATCAAATTGATCAAGCCACTGATTATATTGTTTGCAGATTAATTTGTGAGCGATCTGCACGATAGCAATGCCAATCTAAACACTCTTAGTCGGCGACGATTTAATAGCACAGAAAAGATTGCTGCAGAATTTTGGTTGAACTCGTATTTAAAATAAGCAAAGAAATGCGCGCGTACCTGCCAGCCATTGGTCCAACTTTCAATATGCGGTTTCGCAAAAGGCATGCCAAGTTGCTTTTGCGACTTCTTGAATAATCGCTTTCCAGTTATCCCAGTGTAATTTGTAATCAGCTTTAATTGCCGGAATCTCTTCTGGACAGAATTTTTTCATTTGGGCGAATTGATAGAAAGGAATATTGAACAGTTCGCAAGATTCAGCCGTAAGCGAGAGCATAGTGTTTCCTTAAAAATCACTGTAATTTTTGACCGCACTTTGTGTGAAGAGCTGTTTGTCTTCCCAACGCAATAGGGTCATTCGATTATTCCATACACAACCGGTATCAAGGCATAGATACCTGGGTGGAGTAGGCTCATCCACTAAACTTGCCCAATGTCCAAATACAATGGGAATTTTGTTTATAAAGTGGATTATCTAAATTAAACCAAGGCGTGAGTTCAGCTGGTGCATCTTTTAAAAGGGGATTTACAGGCAAAAATCAAAAGCGATGATCTAAAATAACAAAAACGCATTCAGTGAAAGCATTAATAATGTAACGATGACGCGCTAAGCCCTGCAAATCTGGCGACCAGCGATCAGGCTGTTCAGAATACATATTTTTCAATGAGATAATGAAAATCCCCATGTTTGTAAAATCTGTTCCACTTCAGCCGCACAAGATTTCGCAGTTTCTAAATCCCAATCAGGCGAAATGCCTGCGTGTGCCATCAGGAAGTTTAATTCTTCATTGTGTACAAGTAATGGCTGATGACGTAACCAGTGAATCAGCTCATCAAAAATCGGGCGCATTAAAAATGGCATTAACACGATCACGCGGTTTTCACTTTTTAATACCCAGTGCGGTCGCAATTAAAGTGTAAATCGTGATTTCCTAGCACGGTTTGCGCGGCATTACCAGTGATTTTACGAAAACGAAGACATTCAAGTGATTTATCTCCCACGCGCCACAAGATCCCCACAAGATAAAGTTTATCTTGCGTAGGATTGAAATCTACACGTGCTAATAAAAGCTGTAATTCATCATAACAGCCTTGCAAATCACCAACGAAAATAGGTTGCCATTCTTTCTACAATGCTCCAGTTGTGGTTATTAGGTTTTGGCAGTCTTTATGCTAAACATTTACCATAAATTCTAGCATAGATTTTTGTGAAGATACTATTCATTTCATGATCTTAAAAATAGTAAGATAGCCTGCAATTTAAGGCAGATATGATGTTTTTCTATGTATTCTATTGAACATAAAAATGTAGTGATTAGTATTTCAACGGCGGATAAACGTCGAAATCATTATCGATCAATTCGGTCAGAAACAAATTCCCTTTGAATTTTTGATGCATTCACACCTTCTGATCGACTTGATGCTCATTTTACAGCGTTATCTTCAAATGTTGAAAGACTACATCAAAAGCTCACGGCAGGAGAAAAGGAGCTGTTTGGTGAGTCACTTTCATGTTATGGAAAAAGTGTGTTGACGATAATTTAGATTATATTTCTATTTTTGAGGATGATATTCTGCTTGGTGAGAATGCTGAAACAATTTCTTGCAAATGATGAATGGCTAAAAGTGCGGTTTCAATTTTTCAAAGAGATTTTTGTTTTGCGTTTAGAAACATTTTTTAATGCCTGTTCAGCTGGAACATCAGCAACAAATTTTTACCTTTTCAAGAAAAAGAAACATTGATATTTTTAAAATCAAAAGCATTTTGGTACAGCTGGTTATATTATCTCTAATGGCGCGGCGAAATACCTCATTAATTTATTTCAAAACCTCGCGGTAGAGTGAAGTCAAAGCAATTGATGAGATCATGTTTTAATGAACTGATTAATGTCGGTGTCTATCAAGTATATCAACTTAATCCTGCCATTTGTGTTCAAGAATTGCAATTAAATCAAGAGAATAGCTTATTGGTAAGTGACTTGCAGCAAGAGCGTATACGGCAGTGCACACCAAGAAAAACATTGAAACAGCGTTTAATTCGGGTGAAGAGAAAATATTATACGAGCGCTAAATAAAGAAAATGGAAAGAACAACAACGCCTGAAAAGAAATGCAAGGTAAAGAAATTGTTCGTTTTATGTAGATAAGTTGATGAAATACGTTGTATAGAGCTAATCTCTTAAAGCCTATTCGTAAAAAGCAGTTAACACGTAAAATCAAAGTAATGAGACGCTAACTACTCAATGAAGTAGGTTGTCATTTTAGAAAATTAAAAAGATGTGATAGACAAATTTATGCTTAATTTCTCTAATGAGCCTTCTTACTTTTTGTTCTAAAGTCAACAACATCAAAAAATCAGCCTTAAAAGCAGGATAACTATTGCAGATTTCCTTAAATAGTGAATACCCTAAATTAGCTTTTAAGTGAGAACTTCGACTAGACCAAAACTTATCGGGTCCAGGATAATGGTAAATAACTGCAGGAAATTGAATTTCTCGTTCTTTTCGATATTTTATATAGCCAGATTCAGATGGTGTGAAGTTAAATCTTGTATTTATAAACTTTAACATCGTCTTTGAAAATACCATTTAAGATATCTGATCTTGATACTTTATAACGTCCTTATATTTATTTAACCACGTCAGACTCATCTCTAGAACATTCAATTCTCGCCATCTTCGCATATTGATAAGAAGCACTCCGGCGTTAAAATAATGATGATTTTCTAAGCCAATTTTTTGCCTTGTAATCTGACTTGCTCAATTTCAATAAAAAATCCTTACATGCAGCAAGTGAATACTGTTCGATATCAGTATTCCATAAATCATCTAATGAGCCATTTGTTAGCGTATCAACATCAATATAAAGTAACTTATCTACATCAGGGATATATTGAGTTATATTTAATCTGGCATAGGTTGCTAAAGAAATATAATTTATTGTAATGGGAAAGTTAGCAAATTCATCTTTATCCACACTTATAAACTTGATACTTTTCCCATGATTGTAAACGATATTTGCTATAATTTCTTTATTGTTATTATCAATGCCAAAATCCAAAAATATAGAAACAAATTTCAGATTTCAGAATTATTTTTTAATACACTTAATATGCTGACGGCTAAATATGGTGCATAGTTATTATCAGATGAAAACGCGACATTCATATGGTCTTCATAACTGTATCGATTATTATTTTTCTAAGGTTTGTTGTGAAGTCAGCTATATTATGAATATTTTTTGACATAAGCCATTCCAGCTTTAGCCTTTTCTCTCTTATAGAATCATTTTTGCATGAGTTTTTGAATTGCTTCTACATAAAAAGCTCAACTTTTGTCAAAACCATCTCTAATACATCACCAGCATGTATGCCAAATTTAGAGGTTAAATCCTCAGGATTTCTGTTACTAACAAGAACGGTTCCATAAGAAAGTGCTTCTAAAAAGAAATTGGGAGTGCCTCATGAATTGATGTGTTCACTAAGATTTTTGCATCTCGAATAAAATTATCTATACCATCAACATGCCCAACAAAATGTAAATTATTAATATTTAAATATTTATTTATAATTTTAGTATTTTTATCAGACTCACGAAAGGTTTGACCCTAACACATAAAATTGATATTCAGGTAACTTTGATGCAATTTCACAGAAAAGCCAACCTCTTTTACTGATTCAATACGACCAAGAAAAATGATATTATTCTTCTTATTATGTTTATCAAAATCAAATTTATTATCTATTTCTACTGGGTTTGGTAAATATTGGATACTAACATCATTATCTAGAGAATAAAGATCTTTTTGCCTTTCTATTTAAAAAAATACCCTTGTGAAATAAATTTCACTCGATTTTGTTTATACATAGAATGAACAAGATCATAAATATCTTGATTATAATAAGATGTTTCAGGGAAAAAAGCTTAACTATATTAATTTCATCCACTCGTAAGCTGGTCTTGGATCTTGAATCCACAGAATAGGTTTCTTATTTATATCTAACTCATGTTTTAGAACCCAATCGTCAAGTTAATTCAATCGAGAGGTAAACATCGTAATTTTGCTTTTTAAGCCACAATTTAGAAAATAGTTTTTCTTTTTAGGGAGCTTATAAACATTAACATCATCAACTTTTATTTTTCTGCAAAATAACGATTTTTATTGCTACGGCCTAATAATACATCAATCTGGATTGAGATCATTGGGAATATACTTAGCAATAAGCCGGCGAGCAAGAGCCCATATCCACCATAAGCGGTTCCAGCACCGCCACTCATCTATAATCAAACCAACTTTTATTTTTCATTATGAATCCTTAAGTTAATTAATATGTACTGGGCAATTTATAGCTCAGTTGATTCAAAAAGATTATTTTCATCATTTTCAGGTGGGTTATCCGCCAGCCAGTTCGCTAAGCGCGCATAATCTGCAATAGCCAAATTTTTCTGCGCGTGCATTTAAATCAATACCAAGTGCGGTCAGATCTTTCGGCTGAAAAATAATGTTGAAAGCGCATTACGCAATGTTTTACGGCGTTGGTTGAAAGCTTGAGAGCAAACACGGTTCAGCCAATATAAATCTTTTACAGGGTGCGGCAGTTCTTTATGTGGGAATTAAACGCACAACAGCTGAATCTACTTTCGGTGCAGGTTTTGAAGGCCGAAGGTGGCACTTCAAGTACAGGCATCACTTGGCAGAAATATTGCGCCATGATGGTTAAACGCCCGTAAGCTTTTGCTATTTGGGCCTGCGCATAGCGTTTTACCACTTCTTTTTGCAGCATGAAGTGCATGTCTTGAATCACATCGTGATACTTAAAATAAGTGGAACATCAATGGGGTAGAAATGTTGTAGGCAAGTTACCAAATACGCGTAACTTCTGACCTTTTCTCTAAATTCTCTTTTGTATAAAGCTCACCAAAATCAAATTGCATCGCATCCGTTTCAATGACGGTGAGCTTTTGATGTAAAAATGGATGATGACGTAAACGTTCGGCAAGATCTCGGTCAAGCTCGATCACCGTAAGATGATCGACAAGCTCACCAACAGGCTCCGTTAATGCACCAAGCCCTGGGCCAATTTCTACTAAGAATTGATTGGGTTGTGGGTGAATTGCCGCCACGATCCCTTGAATGACGGAGGTATCATGTAAAAAGTTTTTGTCGAAAGCGTTTACGGGCTGTATGACCTAAGTGTTTTTGAATTCATAAAAATAATCTAATAAATGATAAAGTTTGTGGCAGGCATCTTTAAATATCTAGCCATTCTGGTTTTTATTTCTCTCGGGAGATCTCATTAACATTATCGTAGTAATGAATAATATGGCATACATTCTTAGAATTGGGATGCCAGTGCGTAAAATTTCTCTTTGTCTTGCGAGTAAAAACAAATCATAGGTTTATTTAACCCGAAGCGATATGAACCGTTGATGTATCAACCGAAATAAGTAGAGCACAGTTTCTAATCAACTCAATTGTATGATGAATCGTTGTGTGAGGATTTGGATAAACAAATACATCATTAAATTGATTAGCGATTCTACTTAAATGCTCGCTGAGTATCAGGGTGTTGCAAGTAAGATTAGCTGATGTTTATTCGATGTCTCTAATATATGTTAAATAATCTACTAATGTGAGATCATCAAACTTTCTATTTTTGCCATTTCCATAGAAGTTAATTGTAATAAAGTTATTTTAACTTGTTGTCAGTAATAAACTTAAGAATTTCTTCTTTAATTAAGTCATCTTGCGAATGTCATAGCGATCATCACTAGACTGATGTTTGACTGAGCTAAAAGCTTCTTTGTAAATTTCTGAAAAATGGCCGTCTTTAGTAATATTTATATTAAAAATATTATAATCTGCTTTTTCTATAGCCGATATAATTTACGGGCATTGAGTATTCTCAATAACAACAAGTCTCGGTTTCTAAGTACAAGAGTTGGATCAATGACAACATCGTATCTTTCTTTTTCTAATAAACAGTGCCGTCTTGATGTAGTCGAGAATGTTTCTTTTCTTTACAAGATAAATCTCATCAATGTGATGGTTTCTTTGAAACAGATAAGCGTTCTGTTTTCGTGCAGATGACACCGATTTTTATCAACGGGTTAAATTTCTTTATTTCCCGAAAAACAAAAAGAACTAACGATATAGTCTCAATTTTTCCCATCTTGTCGCAAAAAATAAGAAACTCTTAGGATGTTTTTAAACTTTTGGGGATTGGCTGATCTTGATGATTTATCGAGTATCCATTTCCCTATTTTTTAACCTTAGTGCTTTTAGCTTATTCATATCGATGCTCAATTTTGTCTATTTCTGAGTCACTGTTTAATCCTCTAAATACACATGGTGGTTCAATACCATAGGCATCAACACGTGTTTTTGGATTAATCCCGTCAGATAATCAGCAGGCAGTCTTATTGGATAAGCGTAGTTAAGTAATTTTTAGCACCGATAATGTAATTAAATAAGCGGTTGCATAGATAATACATCTTCTTGAATTTTTGAAGGTGACTTGTAATGTGCAAGTCTATATCCTTCCACAATCCGTTTCTTAAAAGAAATGGGATTTAACTTTTCCGTGATCAAAAAGATCAGCTCATGATTTTTTATTAATTTTATTGAGCGTATCCTCAATAATTTCCTTAAAGTGCTGTGAAACGATCGCATCGTCTTCAAGAATAATGGCACTTTCAATATTGTTTTCTACCATGTGCTCATAAACTTTAATATGGCTTATTGCACAGCCAATTTCGCCGAGCGTTAAGGGCCTTAGGTGATAAATAGTGTTTCGGATAGAAATCATAATCGACAGATTCTAATACGGAGGCAGGAGTTTTTCCCATCTGTCGCATCAAAAAACTAAAGTCCAACCCCAAACCAGAAAGGCGCTTAGCAATATTTTCTCTTCTTGTTGAATGTTTTAAACTAATTACAATTATTTTTAGGTATAGCCATAAATAACCCTTGGGTTGAAGTTATTGTTTACATGCAGATTAACGAACATTATGAGTAAAGTTTGCTTTTAGCTTTTTAGATGAGGAACAGTCTACCTTGGGAAAGGTAATACCGCATAAGGCCTAGATCTTGGCCTCGAATGCTAAATTAAATTCTTTATCTAGATCGACTTTAGTGGAACATTATAATCGAATTATTAAAAAAATAATGTGCATTTAAACAAAATACCATTTTAATCTTTTCGTCTAACATTAAAAACGGCTATAATTCGCCCTGTTTTTTTCATTTATAACCGTAAGAAGTGCGGTCAAAAAAATCATAATTTTAGAGGATAAAATGGCAAAAAGAAGATTGCATTGAAATGCAAGGCACAATTTTTGGAAACCTTACCAAATACCATGTTCCGTGTTGAGTTAGAAAAATGGTCACGTGGTGACTGCATATTTCTGGCAAAATGCGTAAAAAACTATATTCGTATCTTAACAGGCGATAAAGTAACTAGTAGAAATGACACCTTATGATTTAAGCAAAGGTCGTATCATTTTTCCGTAGCCGTTAATTTAGAAATAAAGAAAAAGCCGATATGTTGATATCGGCTTTTTTGTTTGAAAAAGCGTACAAATTATTTGAAGTCTGGATCTGTATAATCAGCGCCCTTAGCCACGTTCATTTTTCGTTCCTTGCCTTTTGCAGATTGGTGGCTAATCTACGTCAAAAGGCTGATTAACCCGTAAGGAGCAGTAATGCGTCACTACGAAATCGTGTTTATGGTTCATCCGGGACCAAAGCGAGCAAGTACCAGGTATGATCGAACGTTACACAGGTTCTGTTAAAGAAGCTGGTGGTCAAGTTCATCGCCTAGAAGATTGGGGTCGTCGTCAATTAGCGTACCCAATTAACAAATTACACAAAGCACACTATGTGCTTATGAATGTGAAGCGCCTCAACAAGTCATCGACGAGCTAGAAACGACTTTCCGTTATAACGATGCTGTATTACGCAGTCTTGTTATCCATACTAAGCACGCCGTAACCGAAGCGTCCCCAATGAAAGCGGCTAAAGAAGAACGTAAACCTTTTAGCTGAAGTTGAAAACAACGATTTTGAGGGATGCTGAAGAGTAATTCAAAACTTGATAATCGCTTCTCGTTAATCGGCACCGTGTGTCAATTACCTAAACGAAGCAAAAGCCCTAACGGGATTGCGCATTGCCAGTTTTGGCTGGAACATCGTTCCGAACAAGTCGAAAGTGGTTTATCACGCCAAGCGTGGTTAAAGATGCCAGTTCAAGTCAGTGGCAATCAGTTAATAGAAAAACTCAAAAGCATTACGGTCGGCAGTAAACTTCTTGTGGTGGGGTTTATAACTTCACATAAAACCTCAAATGGTTTAACACAGTTAGTATTGCATGCCGAGCAAATCGAATTTATAGATTAGGAGACAGCCAAATGGCACGTTATTTCCGTCGTCGTAAGTTCTGCCGTTTCACAGCGGAAAATGTTGTTGAAATCGATTACAAAAGATATCGCTACATTAAAGAACTACATTTCTGAAAGCGGCAAAATTGTACCAAGCCGCATTACCGGTACTCGTGCGAAGTACCAACGCCAATTAGCACGCGCAATCAAACGCGCTCGTTATTTAGCGTTATTACCTTACTCTGATTCTCATCACAATTAAGAAGGAGTTAGGAAATGCAAGTAATTTTTTAGATAAAAATCGTTCACCCTAGGTAACGTAGGGTGATCAAGTTAATGTTAAATCTGGTTTCGCTCGTAACTTCTCAATCCCACAAGGTAAAGCGGTTATGGCAACTAAAGCTAACATTGAACACTTTGAAACTCGTCGTGCAGAGTTAGAAGCAGCGGCAGCAGCAAGTTTAGCAGCAGCTCAGCTCGTGCAGCTGCAAGTGACTGCATTAGGTTCTGTAACTATCGCATCTAAAGCTGGTGAGGAAGGCCGTTTATTCGGTGCAATCACTACTCGTGATGTAGCAGAAGCAGTAACTGCAGCAGGCGTTGAAATTGCAAAAGCGAAGTTCGTTTACCAAACGGTCCAATCCGTACTCTTGGTGACCACGATGTTCGTTTCCAACTTCACGGCGAGGTATTTGCAACATTAGATGTTATCGTTGTTGCAGAATAATTATCAAAGTTTTTGATAAAGAAAACCCGACGTAATGTCGGGTTTTTTTGTTTTTCTAGATTAAGAAAATATTTTTGGTTATTCGTTGAGAATAAAAAGTGCGGTCATTTTTGACCGCACTTTTTATTATCAATTTAGTGTTTTTAAATTACAAACCTAATACAGCAAATAATACCCAGATTGTGTAAATCATGGCTAAGCCGTAAAAGATAAATCCGCCTGCTGGCACGTGGATTTTAAGATCGTGCATCGCGTGATGGATACGGTGTAAACCACACCACACTGGGAAAAATGGTTAAAACTAAGATAACTAATTTTTCCGATCCAAGAATAAGCAGAATGTAATTAGGTTATGTGGATCAATTAATCCAAATGGTAACAATAGACCAAGGATTAAGATCACAACAGGGAAGAAAAATCGCACTGACAGTCCCGCCAGCACCAAACATCAACCATACTGGTGGTTCACCAGAGCGTTTTGGATTTTGATCGACCATTTTTTCTCTCCCTACATATAAACTAAAATTAATGCGATAACACTAATCACTGCCGTCACTGCCCAAAGTGCATTTCTTAACACATGATGTGGTAAACGTTCATTTTTAACAATGATGTTCATCACTTTTGGTGTCATCACGAAATAAGTTGCAGTGTGATATAAGGTCGCAATTAATGTGATGATATTTAAGAACACCACAATTGGATTTCTTAAGAAGCTAATGAAATCAATAATACCTAAGCCTGGTACAGGATTGCTTGCAAGGCAAAGTACACCGTAAAGCAATACGATACAGAACCATACAGCAAAGATAGAAGTTGCTTCACGTACCATATACGCTTTGTAGAAATCCAATTTTTGCCACCAAGTAGCCGTCATTGGGCGAACATATTTTTTGCGTTTACTTACTGTTACTGACATATTCTTCCCCTTAGCCTTTTGGTTTTAGCATTGAGATAACATAATCTTTGGCACTTTCCACTTTGCCTTGGTTGATCGCAGAAGCTGGATCCACGTGTTTTGGACAGACTTCAGAACAATAACCAACGAAAGTACAGCTCCAAACACCGTTTTTACCATTTAATAATGGCATACGTTGTGCTTTACCATGGTCACGGTTATCAAGATTGTAACGGTGTGCCATTGTAATCGCTGCAGGGCCTAAGAATTCAGGGTTTAAACCAAATTGTGGACAAGCCGCATAGCATAAACCACAGTTGATACACATTGAGAATTGACGATATTTTTTTCAAGTTGTGCCGGCGTTTGTTTAGTACGGCTTACTTGCAATTCTTTTGATGGATGTGGTTTACCATCTAATGCTGGTGCTTCGTTACCAATAATATAAGGTTTAATTGCCTCTAAACTTTCGATAAAGTGGCTTAAATCAACCACTAAGTCGCGTTCAATAGGGAAGTTTGCTAATGGTTCAATACGCATATGGCCGCTGTAATCACGTAAGAACGTTTTACAAGCCAATTTTAGGTTTGTTATTCACCATCATCACAAGAACCGCAGATCGCCATACGGCAAGACCAGCGATAAGAAAGAGACGGTTCAAGTTTATCTTTAATGTAACCTAACGCATCTAAAAGAAGTTTGGTTATCATAAGGTACTTGATAAGAGCTTAAATGTGGCTCTTGATCATTTTCTGGGTTGTAGCGTAATACTTCTGCAAAGTCATTACTGGTGAATTAGCCATTTGCTTGCTCCTTTAGCTTTCGCAGCCGCTTTCTGCCGCTTCTGCTTCAGCACCATAAACACGTTTTGCTGGTTGAAGATTTTAGTGATTTTCACCGGACTGTATTCAATACGCGGTGCATCATCGCCATTGTAGTAAGCAAAGGGTGTTTTTAAATAATTCACATCATCACGTTCAGTGTAGTCTAAGCGTTGGTGTGCACCACGAGACTCTTTACGTTCAATTGCAGAGTTTGCAATAGATTGTGCTACATCAAGGATGTAACCTAATTCTACGGTGTAAAGCACATCGGTATTGAATACGCTTGAACGGTCTGCAACACGAATACGTTTATAACGTTCTTTAAGCTCAGCAATTTTATCTACTGCTTTTTGCATGCTTTCTTGGTCACGGTAGATACCACAACCTTCTTCCATTACGGTACCCATTTCGTCACGGATTTCAGACCAAGATTCATTACCTTCTTGGTTATAAAGCGCTTCAAGGCGAGCCACAACATCTTGCGCTTGAGCATCAACTGCTGCACGGTTTGCTGGTTGTGCTTCCGCTGCACGTTGTGCGGCATATTCACCTGCAACACGGCCTAAAACCACTAATTCTGCAAGCGAGTTAGAACCTAAACGGTTTGCACCGTGTAAACCAGAAGACGCACATTCACCCACAGCAAATAACCCTTTAATGCGAGTTTCGCTGTTGAAATCTACTTCGATACCACCCATGGTGTAGTGAACAACTGGACGAACTGGAATTGGTTCATTAACTGGGTTTACACCTTCATAAGCACTTGCTAATTCACAAATGAATGGAAGACGTTCATGTAAATATTTTTCACCTAAGTGACGTAAGTCAAGGTGAACCACATCAACACCTTTTGCCGTTTTTAAGGTGTTACCTTTTTCCATTCTTGCCAGAACGCTTGTGAAACTTTATCACGTGGACCAAGTTCCATATATTTGTTTTCAGGTTTTACCGATTGGGGTTTTCAGGACCCAGACCATAATCTTGTAAATAACGGTAGCCGTTTTTATTCACTAAGATACCGCCTTCACCACGACAACCTTCAGTCATTAAGATACCGGTGTTCGGTAAGCCGGTTGGGTGGTATTGGACGAATTCCATATCACGAAGAGGAACACCATGACGATATGCCATTGATAAGCCATCACCTGTTACGATACCGCCGTTGGTATTGAATTTAAATGCACGACAACCACCGCCCGTTGCAATCACAACTGCATTTGCGTTGATTTGAACAAGTGAACCTTCCATCATATTCATCGCCACCATACCGCGAGCATGGCCATCATCAACTAAGATGTCTAAAACGAAGTGCTCGTCAAAGCGTTGAATTTGTGGATATTGAATGGATGTTTGGAAAAGAGTATGTAATAAGTGGAAACCGGTTTTATCTGCCGCGAACCAAGTACGCTCGATTTTCATCCCACCGAAACGACGCACGTTTACATCGCCATCGGCTTTACGGCTCCAAGGGCAGCCCCAACGTTCAAGTTGAGTCATTTCCACTGGAGAATGTTCAACGAAGTATTCCACCACATCTTGTTCACATAACCAGTCACCACCGGCAACGGTATCGTGGAAGTGTTTATCGTAGGAATCTTCCTCTTTTAATTACTGCGGCCGCACCGCCTTCTGCTGCAACCGTATGGCTACGCATAGGATAAACCTAGAAACTAATGCGATCTTTAAGTTAGGGGTTTGCTTCTGCTGCTGCAATTGCTGCACGTAAACCGCCGCCACCAGCGCCAACAATAGCAATATCGACATTAACCGTTTGCACGATATCCTCCAATCAATAGAAAAGTAAAAAATAAAACGCCCTAAATTAATAGGGGCATGTTGTCATTCTGCCATTTTTGTTTACAAATTAGTAACTTTTTTTCTGGAATAAACGGACAAAAATACTAAAAAGTGTGATCTAACTCAAAAAGTTAGTTTTTTTATATTTATAGATGATAAGCGTTTGCGTTTAAGAATGATTTAGTCGGATTATTGAGTTAAAAATCACTCTTGTTTACAATAGCCTAATTCATTTTAAAGGTGAAAACGGAGAAAAAAATGACCGCACTTAGCGATAAAAAAACAGAATGGCAACCTTCCGCATCAATTAAAAATTTATTGGCGCGTGCCAAAATCATTGCGGATATCCGCCAGTTTTTTACTGAACGTGGATTATTAGAAGTGGAAACCCCTGTTTTAAGTGAATTTGGCGTGACGGATCTTCACCTTTCCACCTTTAATACAGAATTTGTTGCCCCTTTTGATGAACTCTCGAAAACGCTCTGGCTTTCTACAAGTCCCGAATATCATATGAAGCGTTTATTGGCGGCAGGCAGTGGACCGATCTTTCAAATTGGCAAAGTATTCCGTAATGAAGAAGCAGGGAATCGCCATAATCCGGAATTCACCATGCTTGAATGGTATCGACCACACTTTGACATGTATCGTCTGATGAATGAAGTGGATGATTTGTTACAACAGATCCTCGATTGTAAACCGGCAGAAACTTTAAGTTATCAGTTCGTCTTCCAAGAATATGGCGATTAGATCCATTATCAGCGACTCGTCAAGAATTGGTGGAAGCAGCACGTAAACACAACTTCATGGCAGATGAAGATGAAGATCGTGATACCTTATTACAATTTCTATTCAGTGAAGTGGTGGAGCCTAAAATTGGGCAAGAGGCGCCTGTTGCGGTTTATCATTTCCCTTCTTCCCAAGCTGCACTTGCACAGCTTAGCCCAGAAGATAGCCGTGTGGCAGAACGTTTTGAGTTCTATTATAAAGGCTTAGAGTTAGCCAACGGGTTCCATGAGCTCACCGATGCACGCGAACAACAATACCGCTTTGAAAAAGACAATCGCCTACGGGAAAAAGCAGGTTTGCCACAGCGTGAAATTGACTATCGTTTTCTAGGGAGCTTTACAAGCAGGCATTCCAAATACTTCTGGTGTGGCTTTTAGGTGTGGATCGTTTAATTATGATTGCATTAGGCGCTGAAAGTATTAAAGAAGTGATTTCATTTTCGATAGAATGTGCTTAGTTTGCTCAAAAAGTATTCATTATTTCTTCTGAAATGAATAAAAAAGAAGAACAAATTGCTCAAAAATAGAGCGATCATTGTATAGACAAAATTCTGAAAAAGTTCGATGTGAAAGGATGTTTTTGATTAAAAACATCCTTTTTGTGTAAAAAAATGTGATCTTGATCCAATTTTAGAAAAATTGGAAGAGATCCTCCCATTGACACTATTTGTTTATTTTTGTAATATTTGCGACGTCTATTTCGGTGATTGAACTTTTTATGAAAAAAATTGCTTCAATCAAAAAAATCATAGAGTAACAACCAAAAAGGAATAACAATTATGAAAAAGACACTAGCAGCATTAATCGTTACTGCATTTGCCGCTTCAGCAGCAAACGCAGCAGTAGTTTATGACAACGAAGGTACTAAAGTTGAATTAAACGGTTCTCTTCGTTTAATCATGGAAAAAAGCGGATAAAAAAAGTGTACAACGCCGCTAACCAATCAACTAAAAAGCTAACTCTGCTTTACGTAATGCAGGCTCACGTTTCGGCATCACTGTAAAACATAACTTAGATAACGATTTCTATGCATTAGGTCGTTTAGAATTCCGTTTTGATGACACAACTTCTCGTGATAAATTTGGTAGACTTTACGCTAAACGTGCTTATGTAGGTTTAGGTAGCAAAGCGACTGGTGACATCACATTTGGTCGTCAATTAACTATCGCTGATGATTTAAGCCAAGCAGTTGACTATGAATATGGTTTCATTCCAAAAGGTGAATATATTCCTACTGCAGGTACAGGTGTAGTTCGTTATGACTATAAAAGGTATCGAAGGTTTACAATTAAGTGCAAACTATAACTTTGGTCAAACAAATGACGAAAAAGGCAATCCACTTAAACCAGGTATCAAAAATGCTTACGCTGTAGGTGCATTATATACAGTGGGTGATTTAGATGCGCGTTTAGCTTATGGTCACACAAACTTTGAAACTGGTGCATCATACGCTCACCGTTTAGATGGTGTTTTAGCATCATTAGGTTATAAATTTGGTGATTTCACATTAACAGGTGACTTCGGTTATGGCCATGAAAAACTTGACGATGCAAAAAGTAAATAAATTCTATGTATCTCCAGGTTTTGCATATCAAGTTGTTCCAGCGTCTAAAGTATATGGTAACTACCTATGAACGCGCGAAAAGGTGAATCTGATAAAGTGAAAACTCACGGTTTCTTACTTGGTGCAGACTACAAACTTCATAAACAAGTTGTATTATTCGTAGAAGGTAAATACGTAACAGCTAAAAATATACTAACGATGCTTACGATGGTAAAGTTAAAGACAGAGCTATCGGTGTAGGTATGCGTGTATTCTTCTAATCTTTGATTAGATCAGAATCTAAAAAAGGCGAATCGAAAGGTTCGCCTTTTTGTTTATCTTTTTAATCTCCCCAACTTTTTAAATCTCTCCCAACCCCTCTTTACGAAAGAGGGGCTTTTTATGATGTGCTTTTTAGTGATTTTTATTAGGAATCTATTTGAGAGAGCTAAGAATGGAGAACGTTTATGTGCTAATAAAGATCCCCTCTTTCGTAAAGAGAGGAGCGGGGAGAAGATTCATTACTTTCAACTTATCCAAAACCAATTTCCCCATCATTTCAATATGGGCTTTTTCTGCATTCAATGCAGGGATATAGTGATAAGACACACCACCGTGATTTAAGAACGTCTCTTTGTTTTCAACTTCAATTTCTTCTAAGGTTTCTAAACAATCCACCGAAAAACCAGGGCAAATCACGGCGATTTTTTGAATGCCTTGAGAAGCGGCTTCTTCTAAAAAGTGATCTGTATAAGGTTGTAACCATTCTTCACGACCAAAACGAGATTGGAAGGTCATATTCCATTGATTTTCTGTCAAACCTAATTTATCCACAATCGCAATGGTGGTTTGTTTACAGTGCTGACGATAATAATCGCCCATATTCTCATAACGCAATGGAATGCCATGATAAGAAAAAAGCAAAAACTCATCGGGTTTTAACCGCACTTTAATCGAATCCACTAAGGCATTAATGTAGTTTTCATCAAGATGATAAGAATGAATAAACTCAAAAGGCACAATATTGCGTTCTTGCGCAATCGCACGATTGAACGCATCGATTAATGCGCCCGTTGTGGTGCTGGAATATTGCGGATAAAGTGGCAACACAATCATGCGTTCCACGCCATTTTAAGTAAATTTTTGACCGCACTTTGCATCGACGGATTGCCGTAAGTCATAGCGATTTCGACCTGTGCATTGATGCCTTGTTCATTTAAATAAGCCTGCAAGCCGGCTTGTTGTTGCTTTGTAATGGCAAGTAGGGGAGAGCCTTGTTCTGTCCAAATAGCTTGATAATTTTTGAGCAATGCGTTTTAGAACGCATCGGTAAAAATAATGGCTTTTAAAAGGGGATACCATTTCCAACGAGGCAAATCGACCACGCGGGGATCCATTAAAAAATCCGCTAAATAACGGGAGATTGCAGCGGGTTGAGGGGCATCAGGCGTACCAAGATTCGCTAAAATGATGCCAATTTTTTTGAGTTGTAGTCATAAATGTTTGATATAAAGCGTTAATCGAGAAACGCAGCAAAGTTTATCTTGTTCATCGCGAATGTCAATTTGCCAAACATGGGTATTTTGACTTAAAGCAATTGGCGTGGCCTTTGCGGTAACAAAACTTTTTTTGACTGGGCGAAGATGATTGGCATTGATATCTAATCCCTAAGGCAACTTGCCCTTCTTCTATACAGAGAAATCCGGCTAATGAACCAATGGTTTCAGCCAACGCCACAGACACGCCACCATGTAATAAACCGAAAGGTTGAGTGGTTCGATGATCAACCGGCATTTTTGCCTCAATCCAGTTTTCACCATAAGCCGAAATCTCAATCCCTAAATGCCCAACAGCAATGTTTCCATTTCATTAAGTTGCTCAAGGGTGAATGCTTTTTCCAAATTGCCATGTACTTTTTCCTTATCTTATTTGATGGCGTTAGTTTGATCTAATTCGATACTTTCGTAAAGAAAAAGAAAGGCGAAGTTGTGCTTTTTAGTATCTAAATATGTTTATTTTTAAACAAAAATTTACATATCTTTAAAAGTTTTTGTAAAAACATCAGAAATCTTTACATATATTTACATAACTTAAGTTTTATCTTAATTAATTGTAATTTTTGGTAAAATCCTTTTTATTATGCTTCCTTTTTGTACCAAAAGTTCGCTTAGAATAAGCTGTTCTGACCAGAAAGGAAGGGGAAACTATTGCCAAAATCTGTTGTCGCCGCCTTTCTGACGTTGAATTTTCGGCGCTGTTGCATGAGTAACAGCTTCTTAACCATCCTAATAAAAGGAATAAATTTATATGAACAAAGTGTTTAAAGTTATTTGGAATCATGCGACACAAACGTGGACAGCTGTTTCTGAACTTGGGCATGCTAAAGGTAAAACCAAATCTAAAAAGATCGTTAAAATTGACCGCACTTGCAGGGTGCTGTAATTGGTTCGTTAGCGGTATCTCAAACGGCAACGGCGGCAGCAGATCTTACAACTAATGACGCAGTGAATATTGCAGCGAACAATGTACCAAATCCAACAGCTGGTCGTGAAGCGATTGCGGTAGGTCAAAATGCAAATGCATCCCACCAACATTCTATTGCGATTGGTAGAAACGCAACAGCGAACTGGACAAATACCATTTCTATCGGTAAAGATACCGTATCAAGCCAGGATCATGCGCTTTGCAATTGGTTCAAATTCGACTGCTAAAAGGTGTTCAATCAGTTGGTGTAGGTTCTTATACTAAAGCAGAAGCTAATTTAACCGTTGCAGTTGGTCCATACGCTCAAGCAAATAAAAAGCAGCGATTGCTATGGGTTCTAATGCGACTGCAGCAGAATCAAATTCTGTGGCTGTAGGTCAAACTGCAACTGCCTCTAAAAAACAATGCCATTGCTATCGGTACTAAAACCAAATCTGCTGGCGATAACGCAATTGGTATCGGTGCTATGCTGAATCAACTGCAGCACGTGCTACAGCGGTGGTGTGTTATCACTAGCTAATGGCGAAGGTTCATTTGCTGGTGGTGCATCTGCTCAAGCAACAGGTACAAACTCTGTGGCTATTGGTGGAGCAACAGATGGCACTCTAGCTAATCAAAAGCAGGGTACTGCGGCTAAAGCGACAGGGTAACCAAGCTGATTGCTTTAGGTACTCAATGCTACAGCTTCGAGAATGCTACCGCAATTGGTACACGGTGCAAACGCATCTCATGCAAATTCAGTTGCGTTTAGGGTTCAGGCTCTGTAACTAAAATGGCTATTCCTAATCCGTCTGCTACATTTTTTGGGAAAACACATATCATTTGCCGGTGGATCACCATGCAGTGTAGTAAGTATTGGTTCTGAAGAGGTAACGAGCGTCAATTAGTGAATGTAGCGGCAGGTCGTATTAATGATCAGTTCAACCGATGCAATTAACGGTTCTCAATTATATGCGGTAGCTGATGCTGTAAGTAACCACCATTGGGTTGTCGGCGGTAATACCACTGCTCAGAATACAGGTGCTCCTACGAGTTAGTGATCACTCTGATGTTAAAAATAAGGACATCGTAGAATTCCAAAATGGTAATGGTACTAAAGCAACTATCGAACATACTGCTGCAGACCAAAAGCTCAGAGCACTCCGGCAAAAACAGTTGTTAAATACCACGCAAATATCGTAAATGGTGATAACACTGAAGTAGTTTATAACGCTGATGGTTCAGTTAAAATCAATGCGAAAGTGGCTGGTGGTACAGATACTACTGCAGCAGTGACAACAACTACTACCGATGCATTAACTGTAACGAAATACAACTACAGGCAATGTAACAACTTACAATGTTGATGCAAAAACTGGGTGCTATTTCTACCACAACTGCAGGTGCTGCTACCTATGAGAAAGATGGCGATAAAGCAACTGGCGGTAACTATGGTGCTCGTTTAACTAACGTAAGTACTGTAACTGATATTGTGAACAATGTTTCATGGCATTTGAAATTCATCACCGGTATCTGGCACAAACGGTAAAATTACTGAAGGTAGTGATACTCAAGCAGCGGATGTTAAAGCATCAAATACTGTAAATATCAATGCAGGGTAAAAACATCGAAATCAAACGTAACGGCACCACCATTGAAATCAGCTCAACTGCTGGTGAAAAAGGTGAGAAAAGGTGACACCGGTGCAACAGGTGCGAAAGGTGACACTGGTGCAGCAGGTGCGAAAAGGTGACACTGGTGCAACTGGTGAGAAAGGTGATAAAGGTGATAGCAGCATCACAGGTGAGGTTGTAGATAACGGTGACGGTACTCACACTATCACTCATCACTGATTTAGGGTACTGGCTCAGTGACCACTACTATCGTTAAAAGATGGTAAAGACGGTAAAGATGGTAAAGATAGTGCGACCAGGTGCAGCAGGTAAAAATGCAGAAGCGACAGTCTGTAAACTAACTAACAGATGGTACCGCAATGATCACTATCAGTAGATGGTAACGGTCTACGACTGGGTGCAACTAGTCGTGAAAGATGGTGCATACTGGTGCTAGAAAGGTGACGAAAAGGTGATACTGGTGCAGCAGGTGCGAAAGGTGATACTGGTGCGAAAGGTGCAGACGGTGAAAAATGCTGAAGCAACGTGTTGTAAACAACGGTAACGGTACACTACAGTCACTATCGTGAGATGGTAACGGTCAAACCACTTCAACTGTTGTGTAAAGATGGTAAAAAAAGTGCGCAGAAGCATGCTGTTGACAAACAACGGTAATGGTACAACGCATACATCACTATCGTGGATGGTAACGGTAACACTACCACCACTATCGTTAAAGATGGTGCAACCGGTGCAGGTGATACAGGTGCAAGGTGACACTGGTGCATACTGGTGAGAAAGGTGATAAAGGTGACCAGCATTACAGGTGAGGTTGTAGATAACGGCGACGGTACTCATACTATCACCATCACTGATTTAGGTACTGGCTCAGTGACCACTACTATCGTAAAAGATGGTAAAAGACGGTAAAAGATGGTTGCGACCGGTGCAACTGGTGCTGATGGTAAAGAAACGCTGAAGCCGATGTGAAAGATAACGGCGACGGTACTCACACTGTAACTATCAAAGATGGTAACGGTAATACCACAACGACTATCGTTAAAGATGGTAAAAACGCTGAAGCTGATGTGAAAGACAACGGCGACGGTACCCACACTGTAACTATCAAAGACGGTAACGGTAATACCACAACAGCGATCATCAAAGATGGTGCAACAGGTGCGAAAGGTGATACTGGTGCAACAGGTGCAGCTGGTAAGAACGCTGAAGCTGATGTGAAAGATAACGGTGACGGTACTCACACAGTAACTATCAAAGATGGTAACGGTAATACCACAACGACCATCATTAAAGATGGTGCAACTGGTGCGAAAGGTGATACTGGTGCAGCTGGTAAGAACGCTGAAGCTGACGTGAAAGACAATGGCGACGGTACTCACACTGTAACTATCAAAGATGGTAACGGTAATACCACAACGACTATCGTTAAAGATGGTAAAAACGCTGAAGCTGATGTGAAAGACAACGGCAACGGTACTACACAGTAACTATCAAAAGATGGTAACGGTGATCACAACAGCCATCATCAGATGGTGCAACGTGCAAAAGGTGATACTGGTGCAACAGGTGCTGATGGTAAAAACGCTGAAGCAGATGTGAAAGACAACGGCGACGGTACTCACACAGTAACTATCAAAGATGGTAACGGTAACACCACAACGACTATCATTAAAGATGGTGCAACTGGTGCGAAAGGTGAGAAAGGTGATAAAGGTGAAGACGGTACCAGCATTACAGGTGAAGTTGTAGATAACGGTGACGGTACTCACACTATTACTATTACTGATTTAGGTACTGGCTCAGTGACCACTACTATCGTAAAAGATGGTAAAAATGGTAAAGATGGTGCAACTGGTGCGACCGGGTGCAACTGGGTGCAGATGGTAAGAACGCTGAAGCTGATGTGAAAGACAACGGCGACGGTACTCATACTGTAACCATTAAAGATGGTAACGGTAATACCACAACTACTATCGTTAAAGATGGTAAAAACGGTAAAGATGGTGTGATGACTTGGGATATTAAATCTACAGGTAACACAACGGATGACTCAGAGTCAGCAGAAAACTATTAAACATACAAAAATACCGTTGATATGGTCGCTGGTAAAAAAACTTAACTGTTAAACAAACTAGCGATGAAAATGGTGCGAAAGTTGAATTTGCTTTAAACAGCACTGTAACCAACTTAGATAAAGTTGTTGTTAATGGTAAAGATGGTAAAGACGGTAAAGATGGTGTGACCATCACAGCGCCTGTTGAAGGTAAAGATGGTAAAGATGGTTTAGACGGCAAAGTTGGAATCAGTGGTAAAGACGGCAAAGATGCAGTTTCTATCTCTGGTAAAGATGGCGTTGGTCAAATCGGCTTAACCGGACCGAAAGGTAAAGACGGTAAAGACGGTGCATCTATCAACATCACAACAGACAACGGTAAACAAACACTTGTAAATCGTGAAGTTGGTGCTGATGGTAAACCAGGTAAAACTACCCAACGTATCATTTACGTACCAACAGACAAAGATGGTAACCCTCTCAAAGATGAGAACGGTAATACAATCAAACGTGAAGTTGCAACCATGGATGATGGCTTAGTCTTCGGTGGTAACACAGGAGAAGCACATAAAGCAGCACTTGGTACTCAAGTGAATGTTAAAGTGCAGATACTAATACTGATTGGAACAAGTTTGATGGTGGTAAAAACATTATGACTCAAGTTAACGGTGATACCATTACGGTGGGATTAGCGAAAGACTTGAACGTTGATAATGTAGATGTTAACAACAATGTAACTGCTAAAGGTACAATCTCAGCACCAACAATCAAAGCGGGTGACACCACAATTAAAAATGGTGTAGTGACTAACTTAACACATCATATTGATAACCCAACAACAGTTGTGGATGACAAAGTGTTAAATATCACTGATGAGAAGAAAAAAAGAAGCAGCAACAGTTCGTGATGTATTGAACTCAGGCTGGAACTTACAAGCAAATGGTAAACCGGTTGATGCAGTAACACACGGCAACAACGTGAACTTTGCAAGTGATAAAGGTACTGTGACAGTTAAAGCGAACTCAGATGGTAAAACATCTGTTGTAAACTTAGATGTTAACGTTGATAACGATACCATCACTGTGAATAATAAAAGGCCAATTAGTAGCTAATGGTGCAACCAACTTTAATGTTGCAACTAAAGATGGCGGCAACAAAGTTGCTAAGAAAGGCGGAAGCTCAACAACGAAAATTACTAGCGGTAAAACAATTACTTATACTGCAGGTAAAAACATCGCGATTGAGCAAAATGGTGGCGACATCCTTGTTTCAACAACAAATGATGTAAACCACAACAGCGTAACCACAAATGACTTAACAGTTAACAAAGGTGGTAACATTGATATGGGTGGTAACCAAATTCACAACGTGAAAGCGGGTACTAAAGATACTGATGCGGTTAACGTATCTCAATTGAAACAATCAATTGGTGACGTACATAAACGTATCAATAAAGTGGGTAAAGAAGCTCGCGGCGGTATCGCAGGTGCTAACGCAGCAGCAGGTTTACCACAAGTTTACATCCCAGGTAAATCAATGGTTGCCGCTTCTGCAGGTACTTTTCAAAGGTGAAAGCGCTGTAGCAGTAGGTTACTCACGCTCAAGCGACAATGGTAAAGTTATCTTCAAAACTTCAAGGTAACGCGAAATACCCAAGGCGACGTGGGTGGCTCTGTGGGTGTAGGTTACCAATGGTAATTTAACTTTCCATTAAGATAGATAAAAACCCAGCTTCGGCTGGGTTTTTTTATTATACCAAATGAAGGATGAAATGGGATAGAATGAGCACGCAATAATATTTCTAAAAAAATAGCTTTTTGTGATTAATTAGACAAACTTAGGATATGTAACCCAAATGACCACTTCAGAAAAATCAATATTGCGTTTGCGATTGATGCAAAATATACGCCCCATTTGGAAAGCGTTGATAAAAGTCCATTTGCTACTATAATAAGAATGTAAACTTTTATGTCTTACATAATGATATTCCACAAGAATGGTTTGAGGGTATTCAATTTAAATTAGAGAAAAATGGGTTATAACCTATTTTCTATTTCGTATTTCTGACGATATTTTTAAAAGATTATAAGACGCTAGAACATATCTCTTCATCGAGTAGTTATTACCGCCTCATGATCCCAAAATTGATTAATCAAAATCGCGCGTTTTGTATTTGGATGCCGATATTATTGTGAATGGTTCATTATCTGATTTTTATTATAGCGATCTTAATGGCGCACCTGTTGGTGTTGTGAAGGATTATGGGATGGGGAAAACTTTTCCGTTTCCTTATTTAGATGCATCAGTTTCCAGAAATTATTTTAATAGCGGCGTTTTACTGATTGATTGTGCTAAATGGAGAAATGAAGGTTTAGTTAATACTTTATTGCAAACTGTTGAAGAGTATGGTGATCAGAGTGCTATACGGTGATCAATGTATTTTTGAATATCGTTTTACGAGAAAAAGGCAAAATATTATAGTTTTCACTGAAAAATGCTCAGGTGCAATATATTGAAAACAATTAAGCGAGCGTGATATTAAACTCAGTTAATCTCAATATTCCACCTCTTATTATCCATTATGCTGCAAAGCATAAACCTTGGGATAATCATAACCCGACATTATTTGAACGTGAAAAATATTGGTTTTTCCGGCATCTAGATTGGTCTTATCTTATTATGCGACCGAAATAAGATTTTTATAGTTTGATCTTAATTCTAGATAACTAGCGTAATTTCTCAGCAAGGTCGAGGATGAGTTTTGCGAGTACAGGAAGTGGATCGTTATTTATGAGGATCTTGATATTTCAATGCCACTCGTGCACGCAGAGGTTGTTTGGCAAAGCAATCTTGTATTTGTTCTCATCAGATGCACGATAGTTATAGGCAATAGACGGAGCTCATCGAGGGATATGTCAAGATTATGAGCGAGTAAATCACGTAATTGATTTTTCCCAAGCTGAATCACGATATCCCTTTTTCTCCATCACCATCGTGATAGATTTTTCCAAGACTTTTTAATTTGCTGAATTGTTGAGCGAATAGGGTAATGCCCTAGCCATAAATCATTCGTTTCAATGAATTCTGCATTGAATCGATTAATGAACCAATAATAGAATTGTTGGTTATTTGAACCAATAAATACGATACTTTGAACTTCTTTTGCCCTTCTTTATCTCGGTACGGAATGAGCTACCTATAGTCAATATGCAGGTTTCTGCAATCGCTCGTGGAATAATGACTTTTTGGGGTGAGAATTTCTTCTTTCCCGTTGATCGGTAAAATGAAAAATAAAAATCAGGGATCATATTCGGTGGAATGCGGTAGATAGCCTCGCCAGGTGTACATGCCTACGGTCTTTGAGGAATAAGAGTAAGAAAAGCGTTCAATTTCTCACGGGAAGGACAATAAATAAATTCATCTGCATCAAGTGGAAAAATATAATCAATGTCAGCATCATTATTGAGAATATGCTGCATCATATGATTTAATACGCGTTCAGGGGCAAATTCGAGTTCATTGTAATGATAGATATGAATTGGTAGTCCCTCTTGCTTAAGAAGAGTGAGAATTTCACGCGTATTGTCACTGCTATTGTGGTCAACAATATGAAGTTCATCTAATAAGGTTAAATTGTGTCGAATAAAAGTTTCAATAATATCACTTTCATTACGAACCATGCTTAAGCCAACTCAGTTTTTACTCATCTCTTATTTTACCTTGCATTGAACGCCTAATATTTTTAAAAGATGCTCTTTTTGCTAACTTTCAAATTGTCTAGTAATAGTTTTCTGTTTTGGTTCTGGTACGGCTGGATTAAATAATAATTCGATGCAAAGATCATGGCAAAGCTGATAATTTCCCACCGAATTCGCACTCATCGCCAGTTCTTCTTTAGCTTTCCATTCATAAACAGCGTGATCCACAAAAGAATATCTTTACTTAGCGGGAATGTTTGCCGCCACAGTTGCATAAATATAAGCTAGTCTGGCTTTTATTGTTGTAGCGTAGTAGGCGCGCTAAATGATAAAGACTTTCCGCACGTTGTGGGCGATATTCATAAGTGGATAGCAATAAATTTTGTATCTCATTGAGTGAAGCATTTAATTCAATTTTTAATAAAGAGCGATTTGAAGAATGAATAATAAACTTCTTCAGACCATCCACCGAGATTTAGCTCGATTTGCATACCACTCAATAGCCTTTTTCAGGCATATCTGCATCACGATAAGATTGTGCGGTATAAAAAGCATAGCGATCTTTAAGATCTTCATCTTCAGGTGAATAGAATGCTTTTTCTAACACTTGAGCATCTTGGAAATATTTTTTTGTGAGTTGTTGCTACGAGCTCCCAAAATCGACCACTAATTACATAATAATCACCAAAGATTTTTTTGCTCCAGTGATAGTTTTTTACGTTGTTCGACGAAATTCATGCAATACGCCACGCCAATAGAATGAGCCATCATTACGAAACATAAGCGTACTGGAAATAAACATTTGCACCTGTTACACTATTTGCCATGCGGAGATAATAGCGATCGCTCAGTTAGTTCTTCAGGCAATACAAAGTTTCCCCTTCAAAACGATCATCGGCATCAAAGATTAATACATAATCTGTTTTTCCTTGTGCATGTTGTAGTGCACAGTTTCGGTTATGGGCAAAGTTAACCCATTCATCGTGGTGAATTTCGCCTTGAATACCTTTTTCATCAAAGAATTGTTTGATAATGTCTGCAGTATTGTCATCTGGATCCTGTATCACTAATGACATAATAATCTAATGGAACATGAGAAATAATGTTCTCTAATGTATCTCGGATGATAGCAGATTCATTTTTGACAATCATATTTCAAACAGATTGTTTTTATCAGTTCTTTTGAGTCATTTTTCTATATCTCGAAATGTTTATTATTCGTCAAATTTATTTTTCTTAGAGTTGAGGGCATTATAGCGAAAAATACATTTTGCTTGCTGAAAATTATGCGAAAAAATGACCGCACTTTTTCCTCGCATATAGACAATTCCAATCACATCAATTTATAGCTTTCTCGTTCAGTTTTAGGCACAATAGAGTAAAATTCCAATGAGTAAAAAAGGATAATGAAAATGACTAAACATTATGATTATATTGCTATCGGTGGCGGTTCCGGCGGGATTGCTTCAATTAACCGTGCGGCAAGCTATGGCAAAAATGTGCGATTATTGAAGCAAAACATCTCGGTGGCACTTGTGTGAACGTAGGTTGTGTACCGAAAAAAGTGATGTTCTATGGTGCACAAATTGCAGAAGCGATTAATAGCTATGCACCAGCTTATGGTTTTGATGTAGAAGTGAAAAAGTTTGATTACGCGAAATTAGTTGAAAGTCGTCAAGCTTACATCGGTCGTATTCATACCTCTTACAATAATGTATTAGCGAAAAATAACGTGGATGTTCTAAATGGTTTTTGCACGTTTTAAAGATGCGAAAACGATTGAAGTGAGCTATGCAGATGGTTCAACAGAATTAGTGACTGCCGATCATATCTTAATTGCGACGGGTGGTCGCCCAAGTATTCCTGCGGTAAAAGGTGCAGAATACGGGATTGATTCAAATGGTGTATTTGCTTTAAATGAATTACCAAAACGTGTTGCAGTAGTAGGTGCGGGTTATATTGCCGTTGAATTAGCGGGTGTTTTAAATAGCTTAGGCAGCGAAACCCATTTATTTGTGCGCCAACATGCCCCATTGCGTAATCAAGATCCATTAATTGTCGAAACCTTAGTTGAAGTATTAGCACAAGATGGTATCCAATTACATACAAAAGCGTTGCCTGAAGAAGTCGTGAAAAATGCGGATGGTTCGCTTACCTTGAAATTACAAGATGGCCGTGAAACCACGGTGGATACGTTAATTTGGGCGATTGGTCGTGAACCTGCAACTGATGTGATTAATCTTGAAGTAACCGGTGTGAAAACCAATTCACGTGGACAAATTATTGTTGATAAATATCAAAATACAAACGTACCTGGCATTTATGCTGTGGGTGATATTATCGAAGGTGGTATTGAATTAACACCAGTTGCCGTGGCGGCAGGTCGTCGTTTATCTGAGCGTTTATTCAATAACAAACCGAAATGAGCATTTAGATTACAATCTTGTGCCAACCGTTGTGTTTCAGCCATCCGCCAATTGGTACGGTGGGTTTAACTGAACCGCAAGCGATTGAGCAATATGGCGAAGAAAATGTGAAAGTGTATAAATCCTCTTTCACGGCAATGTACACCGCTGTCACTGAACATCGCCAACCTTGCCGGATGAAATTAGTGTGTGTCGGCAAAGAAGAGAAAAATCGTGAGCTTACACGGCATTGGTTTTCGGTGTGGATGAAATGATTCAAGGTTTTTGCTGTGGCAATCAAAATGGGTGCAACTAAAGCAGACTTTGATAATACAGTCGCTATTCACCCAACAGGTTCAGAAGAATTTGTGACAATGCGTTAATTGCAGATAAATAAAGTGCGGTCAAAATCTCTGATGTTTTTGACCGCACTTTTTATTGTGATTTGTTATTAGGCTGCTGCTCGATTGCCTAATGTACCATCATCTTCCATTTCTTTTGCCACACCGACGACCTCAGCAATTTTGTCTCCTTCTTTGAAGAAGACAAAACCACCATGTTCCATTTTGACCCAAGGTTCATCTTTGGTGAGCGGGAACGTCGTAATGATGGTGACTTTGTCGCCATCTTTTGCGTAATCATTAAAATCGATGACGCCATCATCATCAATGCGGTGTGCTTTACCAAAAAGGGCGCTTTACGCGTTAAGTAATGCAAATTGGTTGAGCAGTGGGCAATCATCCATTCTCCGTTTGAAAGAATGAAAGTTAAAGGTGCCTTTTTGTGAGAGCTCTTTGGTAATATCTTGAATAGCTTCAAAAAATTTCCATTTTCAGACGGTTTACGACGGAAACGATTTTTCAAATATTCCGCCATATAACAAAAATGCCGTTTCTGAATCAGTTGAGCCAATAGGCTGGCAGAAACTCTCAGACATATCCGGTAATTCTTTTAAATTACCGTTGTGAGCAAACACCCAGTTTTGTCCCCAAATTTCACGAATAAAGGGATGGGTGTTTTTCAATGGTGACACCGCCTTGCGTTGCTTTGCGAATGTGAGCAATCACATTGAGCGATTTAATGTTGTATTGTTTTACACAATCCGCAATAGGGGATTGAGATGCAGCATGGTTATCGCGAAAAATACGCACACCACGGCCTTCAAAAAAAGCGATACCGAAGCCATCTGAATGGCAATCGGTAAGACCAGCACGACGACGGAAGCCTTCAAAAGAAAAGACAATATCCGTCGGCGTATTGCAGTTCATTCCGAGTAATTGGCACATAAATTCCTACAGCTTATTTTTATATTTTTTTATAACCTTATAATGTGTCAGATTTAACACCATAATGCGTTGAAATTCAAGATGGATAACAAAGGATTTTTTTAGAAGAAAAATGTTACATAAAATAACCTGAGAAATCTTTCTGATCTGAAGGGCTAGGGATGAGCACTTTATTAAGTCAATAAAAAAAGGCGTGTTTATCACGCCTTTTTGCTATATTTTTTAAGATTATGCTTTAACTTTCTGAGCGGCTTTTTAAGAAAAAAGAGCGCGATGGTTGAGATCAGCATAACGAAGCCAACGCCCAACATATAAACTCTGTTTGTCCCAACCCATATCTAATAATTGACCCGCAATCGTTGGAGCAAGAATTGCACCAATACGACCGATACCAATCGACCAGCCCACACCGGTGCTACGAATATCGGCATCATAAGTAAGTGGGTTTAAGGTATAAAGACCGCTGATACAGCCATTCATGAGTGCACCAACTAAAATACCGAATACCATCGCAATCCATAAAAACGGATGAGGATAAGATAAAGGTGATGATCGCTGCAGAAGATAAGACGGTGAATAAAATTAACACGCCACGTGCTGTCCAACGGCTAGCCAGTAAGTCATAGATTAAGGCGCCACAAGTGCCACCTAATGAAATCATCATCCCTACGCTCACACTTTGTCTCTGTCGTCATGCCCGCTTCTTTTTAATAAGGCTGGGCGTCCATGAGCTGATAAAATAGAAGCTGAACATGATTGCAAAGAAAGCCGTCCAAATTAAAAAGGGTAGAATGTAAGTATTTTTTTCGCTGAATAATTGGCTAATAGGTAATTTACTTTTAACTTTTTCTACTTTTTGCAGGAAGTTTCCAATCACCGGCTAAACCAATTTTTTTGCGATTAAATTTAACCGCACTTCTGCATTTTTTTAGGTTGTTTAGAGTGAGGAAATCAATGGATTCCGGTAACCAAATAAATAACACCACTAAAAGTAAACCGGTCAAGATAGCACCCTGCTAGAAACACGGAACGCCAGCCATATTCACCTTGCAACATCACAGCGAACATACCGCCTAATACCGCACCGATACCAAAACCTGCCGCATAGACACTGATCGCAAAGCTACGCCATTTACGAGAGGAATATTCGCTGGTGATCACGTTTGTGCCTACTAAAATACCGCCAACACCAAGACCGGTGATAACGCGCCAGAAACCGAGCCATTGATATTGTGAGATAAAGGCAGAACCTAACATTCCGATAGCGGAGAGTGATACTGCCATTAATAACAATGGGACGACGACCAATTTTATCTGCAAGTGGTGCGAGGAAAAAGTGAGCCAGCAGTCATACCAAACAAGCCGGCACTTAATAAATAACCTAACTCAATCCCCGTGAGTCCAAATTCGCCACGAATGGCTGTTGCAGTGAAGGCAAGGGCTAATACATCAAAGCCATCAAGTAAATTCATGATGGCAGCCATCACCACAATCATCCATTGATAAGCCCCCATTGGGCTTTGTTCTATTTTGGCTCTAAGAGAAAGGGTTTCAGTCATTTTATTTCCTTAAGTTAAGCAAACTGGCGAGAGCTTGCGAGAGATTGAAGTTTACGCAAAATCATGCTGAGTACCACGCCATAAGCGGGAACAAACAAGACAATACCGACAAATAATTTAAATAAGTAATCGACAAATCCAAGGCTAAACCAATGTTCCGCCATAAATGGATCGCTACTTTGATAAAATGCTACGCCAAAGAACATAAAGGTATCGGCAAGAGAACCAAATGTCATGGAGCTGCTCGGGGCAATCCACCAAGTTTTTAATTGGCGTAAGCGGTTGAATACTAACACATCTAATAATTGACCGAAAACATAAGCACAGAAGCTGGCAAACGCAATACGGAAAACAAACATATTGAATTCACTTAATGCACCTAAACCTTGATATTGTCCATCAGAAAAAACAACAGAAACAATGTAACTCACGATAAGTGCGGGGAGCATCACGATAAAAGATGATCCAACGCGCTTCTTTTTCGCCCCAAATACACGTACCGTTAAATCAGTGGCTAAGAAAATGAATGGGAAAGGTGAGTGTGCCCCCATGTGCTGTGGAAGGAGAAAATCATCAGCAAAACCAAGTGCGGTCAATTTTAAATTGATTTCAAATGGGGATTTGAACGAAATAGTTACTGGCTGTGATGATGAAGATGTGAAATAAGCTTTAATAAAATTAAAGCAAAAACGTTTTTTTGTTGATCATTGAAGATCGGAGTATTAATTTTCATTTTAAGACCTTTTTAGTTGGTTAATCGGGGGTAGGGAACCCGACATGAGAAATAAATCCGCCAAATTGGCGAGCCGTGAATAATACTAGAATTTATTGGGATTGCAAGAAAGTGCGGTCAAAAATTTAGGTATTTTATTTAAATTCAATAAAAATGATAAGAATTGTTATTTACACTAAAATTATATTGTACTAGAATTCTCGGGCATTATTTATTCCACATATGCCAGGAGAGCATTTCAATGTATAAATCAATCATTTAAAAACAACATCATTCTTCGCATTAAGTGCGTTAACCATCGCCCTTTTTTTCAAACTATTCTCATGCAGAAGAGAAACTTGAGGAAATTAAAGTTACTGCGGAAGATCAGGTAAAACAATCACTTGGTTCTTCTCTTGTGACGGCAAAAGATTTAGAAAAACGCCCAGCGACAAATGATGTTTCTGAAGTATTACGTACCATGCCAGGTGTGAATTTGACGGGTAACTCATCTACAGGACAACGCGGAAATAAACGTCAAATTGATATTCGTGGTATGGGACCAGAAAATACATTGATTTTAGTGGATGGTAAACCAGTCACCTCTCGTAATGCAGAACGTTATGGTGTACGTGGTGAACGTAACTCTCGTGGCGACAGTAACTGGGTGCCAGTTGAAGCGATTGAAAAAATTGAAGTATTACGTGGTCCTTCAGCGGCACGCTATGGCTCAGGTGCAATGGGTGGGGTGGTTAATATTATCACTAAACCTGTTACCAATGATTTACACGGTAGCTTAAGCTATTACACCAATCAACCAGAAGACAGCGATGAAGGTGCAACGAACCGTGTCGGTTTTAATCTAAGCGGTGCGTTAATTAAAGATGTATTGCAATTCCGTTTATATGGTAACTGGAACAAAAACGCAAGCGGATGAAGTCGGTATTAATGGCGATCCTGCGATTGCTGGTCGTGAAGGTGTACGTAATAAAGATATTAATGGCCGTTTAGTGTGGAATATCAATGAGAAAAAAATAAATTAACCTTGGATTCTGGTTTTCAGTCGTCAAGGTAATATTTATAACGGTGATACACAAAAATAGCTCAACAGGGCTTTACAATAATAAAAACTATCCTGAAACCAAAAACTTTGGCAGGAAGCAAAAGCTGAAACCGCTCGTTTATATCGTCAGAACTATGCTTTTAACCTATGAAGGTAAATTCGATCATTTTCGACAATAAAACCTATATTACTTTTGATAAAAACTAAAAACAGTCGTTTACCAGAATATTTAGCAGGTGGCCCAGAGGGCAGTTATTCGAGTACATCAGCTTTTAGCGATTCCATTCTTAAAAATACACGCTTTAGCTCAGAATTCTATATTCCATTTACCTTGGGTGTAGAATCATGCTGACAGTTGGTTTTTGAAGGCGTACACAGCAGTTTAGATGATGATGCTTCTATGACACAGTTACTTGGTGGACGACGAGATAAAAAGACAGGGAAAGTACTTTATGATTTGAAAGAACGTTTACCAAGTGGTATTTCAAATGTACGAGGAGGTCATAGTAGTCAAACTGAATGGGCTGTATTTGTTGAAGATAATATTTCAGCAACCCAATCTACCATCCTAACGCCATCTTTACGTTATGATTACAACAGTTATTCTGGTTCTAATGTAAGTGGTGGATTAAACTTCTTACAAAGTCTCAACGATGATTGGAGAATTAAAGGTGGGATTGCAAGAGCTTATAAAGCACCGAATCTTTATCAAACTAACCCAAATTACCTACTATTTACGTTAGGTCAAGGTTGTCCAACGAATGTACCAAATAAAGAAAACTTGTTATTTCAAGGTAATAGTGACATTAAACCAGAAACCAGCTGGAATAAAGAAATCGGAATTGAATATGATAAAGACGGACTTCTTGCATCTGTGGCTTACTTCCGTAATGATTATCGTAATAAAATCGTGTCTGATGGTGAATTTATCGGTTTAAGCAACTTAGGTAACTATGTGTATAAATGGGGTAATGCAAACCGCGCAGTGATTGAAGGTTTTGAAGGTAATCTGACATTACCATTAATCCAAGATAAATTAAACTGGGTGAATAACTTCACTTATATGCATAAAACCAAAAATAAAGATACGGGTAACCCGCTTTCTATCGTGCCGAAAATATACGTTTGAATTCAAGCTTTAAGTTATCAAATCACTGATAGTTTGGATGCAATGTTAACTTATACGCAATACGGTAAACAAAAATCCCGTAAAAATCAGAAAACCGTATGGAAAATGGTAACGATAAAAGTACGTTAATCAGCTTGCTGGCTCAGAAGATATTGGTGGTTATGCAGTTTGGGGATTAAGTGCAGGTTATAATTTGAAAGATACAATCAGCATTCGTGTTGGCGTAAGTAACTTATTTGATAAACGCATTTATCGTTCATCAAGCAGTACAAATTACAATGCCCATACTTACAACGAACCTGGTCGTGCCTATTACGCAACGGTTAAATATTCATTTTAATTGAGTGTTTAGAAATGATAGAAAATAAAAAGTGCGGTCGATTTTGACTGCACTTTTTATTGATTGATTTGGGATAATAGTGAATTTCAGATAATAAAAACCCCGCATAGGCAGGGTTCTTCACACAGATTCAAATTATTTTTGTACCTGGGATTTTGAAACGGCTGTTAAAGCGTTCAACAGACCTACCAGTATCAACAACACGTTGTTTACCAGTGTAGAATGGGTGGCAGCTACCACATACATCAAGGTTGATGTCTTTGCCTAAAGTTGAACGAGTTTTGATCACGTTACCGCAAGAACAAGTTGCAGTGATCTCTTTATATTCTGGATGAATACCTTGTTTCATAGAAAACCTCAAATTGAAGCCACGCCGCTATAAATGCTTTCCACTTACACCGCGTGAGTTAATAATCGCCGACAATCCGGCACCAAATAGATTGCGAATTATACTGAAAAAAATCAAATTGATCAAGTGGTATGCTTTAGTGATAAAATCATCGCAAAATTTTTTTGCTTATTTTTGACCGCACTTTTAGGAAAGTTATGTTAGCCCAATCCTCTGTTGATGCCCCTTTTGCCCATTCTGTTTTACAATGGTATGAGAAGTTTGGGCGTAAAAATTTGCCTTGGCAGCAAAATAAAACCCTTTATGGTGTTTGGCTTTCCGAAGTGATGTTACAACAGACTCAAGTTTCCACGGTCATTCCTTATTTTGAACGTTTTCATTAAAACCTTTCCCAATGTGACCGCACTGCTAATGCATCACAAGATGAAGTGTTACATTTGTGGACGTGGGGCTCGGTTATTATGCACGTGCAAGAAATTTACATAAAGCCGCTCAAACCATTAGAGATGAATATCAAGGCGAATTTCCTACACAATTTGAGCAAGTTTGGGCATTAACAGGCGTGGGACGATCGACGGCAGGCGCAATTTTATCTTCTGTGCAAAATCAACCTTATCCGATTTTTAGATGGCAATGTGAAACGCGTCCTTTCTCGTTATTTTGCTGTTGAAGGTTGGCCTGGTGAGAAGAAAGTCGAAAATCAATTATGGCAGTTGAGCGAACAGGTTACACCAACAACGAGAGTCGCTGAATTTAATCAAGCGATGATGGATATCGGTTCGGCGATTTGTACTCGAACAAAACCTAAATGCGATCTTTGTCCTCTAAGTAACGATTGTTTAGCCAATAAACTCGAAAAAAGTGGATGGAATTTCCTGGAAAGAAACCCAAAAAAATTGTTGCCGGAAAAAGCAGAGCTATTTTTGATTTTTATCTCATCAAGGAAAAAGTTTGGTTGGAACAGCGTGAAAGCAAAAGGCTTATAGGGGCGGATTGTATTGTTTCCTCAGTTTGATGATAAACAAACATTGCTGAATTTTCTGAACGAACAAGGGATTAGCGAATATCAAGAATGGGTAACTTTCCGTCATACATTTAGTCATTTTCACTTAGACATTCATCCCTATTTATGTTGAAGTCGATCGAAAAATCTGAAGATAGCGATCGTTCAGATTGGAAAAATTGTCAGAAAAAGGAAAAAGAATCTCAATCTGGTCTATTAAGTGCGGTCAAATATTGGTATGATCCAACGTCACCTAAACAGATCGGGTTAGCTCAGCCTGTGAAAAAATTTATTAACGCAATTTGTAAGGAATTATTATGGCTAGAACCATTTTTTTGCGAATATTTGAAACAAGATGCGGAAGGGTTGGATTTTCAACTGTATCCCGGTGAATTAGGTAAACGTATTTTTAATTCAATCAGTAAACAAGCATGGGGCGAATGGATCAAAAAGCAAACCATGTTAGTGAACGAGAAAAAACTTAATATGATGAATGCCGAACATCGAAAATTATTAGAAGAAGAAATGGTGAATTTCTTATTTGAAGGAAAAAGATGTGCATATTGAAGGTTACGTTCCCCCATCTAAATAACAAAAGATTATGAAAAAGTATTTATTATTGGCGCTACTTCCGCTTTTATATGCGTGTAGCGACTCGCCAACCCATCGACGTGGTGTTAATTATGACGAAGTGTTTTCGAAAGACACGCAAGGCCTAGATATTTTAACGGGTCAATTCTCCCATAATATCGATCGTATTTGGGGGTAAATGAGCTTTTAGTGGCGAGCCGTAAAGACTACGTGAAATACACGGACTCTTTTTATACGCGTAGTCACGTAAGCTTTTGATGAAGGTACGATTATTGTTGAAACTCAGCAAGATCTTAATCGCTTACATAATGCGATTGTCCATACTTTATTGATGGGTTCTGATGCGAAAGGGGATCGACTTGTTTGCTTCTGGCGATGTGCCGATTAGTACGCGTCCTTTCTTATTAGGTCAGGTCGTGGATAATAATGGTCAGCAAATTGCTAACCAAGTGATTGCAAGTAACTTTGCGACTTATTTAATTCAAAATAAATTACAAACTCGCCGCCTGCAAAATGGTAACACCGTGCAATTTGTGGTGATCTCAATGATTGCAAACCACGTTGAAGTGCGTGCACAAAAATATATTCCATTAGTCCGTAAAGCCGCAGAACGCTATGGCATTGATGAAAGCTTGATTTTAGGTATTATGCAAACAGAATCTAGCTTCAACCCGTATGCGATCAGTTATGCGAATGCAATCGGCTTAATGCAAGTGGTACCAAGCACAGCAGGTCGTGATGTATTTGCGATGAAAGGTAAGGTGGACAAACCATCTGCGCGTTACCTTTATGATCCTGCAAATAACATTGATGCGGGGGTTTCTTACTTATGGATTCTGCAAAAATCAATATTTAGATGGTATCACGAACCCTACCTCTAAACGTTTTGCAATGATTTCTGCTTACAACAGTGGTGCAGGGTGCAGTATTACGTGTATTCGATGAGGATAAAAGATGAGGCGATCTATAAGATCAACCAGATGTATCCTGAACAAGTATATCGTATCTTAACGACCGCACACCCATCCTCACAAGCAAGAAAACTACTTGCTGAAAGTGGATGCGGCTCAAAAGAAATTCCGTGTAAGACGATAATTTCAGAAATTAAATACCATGCCCGAAAAGACGTTTCTCTCGGGCATTATTTTTTTCTATAAAGTGCGGTTATTTTTAATTGAGTTTTTCAAAAATACGTTCTTTTTATAGACGTTTTGGTTATTAACCATTCAAATACACCAAATTTTTCACTTTTTTGAATTTAATTGTTGACCGATACCCGAAAAATAGTTTAATACGCTCCGTTGTCAGGCAGTAGCCAATAACGATAACGCCTCGATAGCTCAGTCGGTAGAGCAGGGGATTGAAAATCCCCGTGTCGAGTGGTTCGATTCCGCCTCGAGGGCACCATTTCCTCCTTAGTTCAGTCGGTAGAACGGTGGACTGTTAATCCATATGTCGCAGGTTCGAGTCCCGCAGGAGGAGCCAAATTCTAGAAGCCGCTAAAGCAAATTTAGCGGCTTTTTGCTTTTTCAGAATTCAGTCACTATTTCTGTTATTTTTCTCTCTTTAAAATTTGCTCAAATTTCTCACCGCACTTTTTGATCTAGATAAATATTTATGTAAAAAGTTACATAAAATTGTTAGCTAGATCACACTTTATTATTTTGCACTTTGCAATCAATCCCCTAATCTCATCATAATGCAGCCACTAATTTAATGAATGAATATTCATTAAATAAACGATTTTATAATTTTAACTTTAGAGGGTGATGTATGAGCACTACAACTAATAAAAAATGGAATAAATTTGATGTCAGCTTTGGGTATTAAACTTTATTTGGTACTGCGGTGGGCGCAGGGGTATTATTTTACCAATTAAATGCAGGGATGGGCGGTTTTCTGGCCATTGGTTGTGATGGCGATTTTAGTCGGGACCGATGACATATTTTTGCGCATCGTGGTTTGGCTTATTTCGTTTCTGTCTTCTTCTAAACCAGGCAGTGATATTACTGAAGTGGTGGAAGAGCATTTCGGTCCAACTGCGGGAAATTGATTACCTTATTATATTTCTTTTGCGATCTTCCCAATTTTTATTGATTTATGGAAACGGGATCACTCAATACGGTTGATTCTTTTTATCGTCAACCAATTAGGGCATGGCTTCACCAAATCGTGTAATTCTTTCTTTTGTATTGATTGCGATATTGATTTCGGTAATGTTGTTCAGTGAAAAAGTCATGTTGAAAATCACCGAATTACTAGTTTATCCATTGGTATTGATTCTCTTTGCATTATCAATCTATCTCATTCCTCAATGGAATGCATCAATGCTTTATGAGCTTCCCTACCGCTAGTGGTTTTGTGACGACATTGTGGTTAACTATTCCCAGTGTTGGTTTTCTCTTTTAACCATTCTCCGGCAATTTCTTCTTTCACGCTTTCTCAACAACGTGAATATAAAGATTTTGATAAAACGGAATATCACATTGGTCGTACAGAAAAAGGCACTTCAACCGTATTACTGTTTCTTCGTGATGTTCTTTGTGTTTAGCTGCGTATTAACTTTAACACCAGCAGAGTTATTAGAGGCAAAAAGCACAAAAATATCAGTATCTTGTCGTATCTTATGAACAAATTTGATAATCCATACATTTCTTATTTTGCACCATTAGTGGCTTTCTTAGCGATTACGAGTTCATTCTTTGGACATTATTTAGGGGCTCGTGAAGGTTTAGAAGGTTTATACCTCAAAATGAAAGGTGAAAGTGTAAATCGTAAAAAATTAAATTACGGTACTGCAGTATTCTTCTTACTCACTTTATGGGGGTAGCGATCATTAATCCAAGTATTTTTAGGTTTGATCGAATCCTTTGCGGCCCAATCATTGCGATGATCCTTTTCTATTATGCCAATGTATGCGATCCGCAATGTTCCAGCGATGAAACGCTATCAAGGTCGTTTTAGTAATGTATTTGTAACAGTAATGGGATTAATTGCTATCTCTGCGGTTGTATATGGATTATTATAAGCGGCTTTTTAGTTTAGCTTAGGATTGAAATAATATGATTAGTGTATTTGATATGTTTAAAGTGGGGGTTGGGGCCATCCAGCTCTCATACTGTTGGCCCCGATGAAAGCAGGGTAAAGCAGTTTATTGATGATTTAATCGAGCAAGGCAAATTTGATGCGGTCGCGACCTTGCATGTGGATGTATGGCTCTCTCTCAATGACGGGGCATGGCCATAATACAGATATTGCGATCATCATGGGATTAGCCGGGCTATCTGCCACATGATGTAGATATTGATTTAATCCCAACCTTTATCGAACAGGTTAAACAAACCAAAAACTGTCGATTGCACAGGGCAAAAACGGTTAATTTCGATTGGGATGCCAATATGGTATTCCATAATTCCTTTTTATCATTGCATGAAAACGGCATGACAATTACCGCATTAGATGCTGAGCGTAATGCTTTACCGTCAAACCTATTATTCTATCGGTGGTGGCTTTTATCGTAGATGAAGCGCATTTTGGTCAAGAGGAAGAAAATCCTGTGAGCCGTGCCGTATCCTTATCAACATGCTGAAGATATTTTGAAACATTGTCAGGAAAATGGCTTAATGCTTTCACGGTGATGATGAAAATGAATTAGCATTACGTGATAAAAAGAGGTTGAAGCGCATTTACATAATGTTTGGAAAACCATGAAAGGATTGTATTGAGCATGGTGTCAATACAGAAGGCGTGTTACCTGGCCCATTAAAAGTGGTGCGTCGTGCACCGTCACTTTATCGTCTCTTGCAAGCTAATAGTAATCGTCTTGCAAATGATCCCAATGCACGTAATCGACTGGGTGAATATGTTTGCCCTCGCAGTAAACGAAGAGAATGCTGCAGGTGGACGTGTCGTGACTGCACCAACTAACGGTGCTTGTGGTATTGTGCCAGCTGTGCTTTCTTATTACGAAAAATTCGTCGGACCTTTAACACAGGATGTGATTGAGCGCTACTTATTGACTGCAGGTATGATTGGTTCACTTTATAAGATGAATGCGTCTATTTCTGGTGCAGAAGTCGGGTGCCAAGGTGAAGTGGGTGGCATGTTCAATGGCTGCAGCGGGTTTAACTGAAATCCTAGGCGGTACGCCAGTACAAGTGTGTATTGCAGCTGAAATTGCGATGGAACATAATTTGGGCTTAACTTGCGACCCTGTTGGTGGACAAGTACAGGTGCCTTGTATTGAACGTAATGCGATTGCTTCAGTGAAAGCGATTAACGCTAGCCGTATGGCATTACGTCGTACCACAAACCCTCGCGTAACCTTGGATAAAGTGATTGAAACCATGTATGAAACAGGTAAAGACATGAATGCCAAATATCGCGAAACATCGAAAGGTGGCTTAGCGGTGAAAGTAGTGTGTTCTTAAGAGTTTCATTGATAATAAAAAGAGCGGTCATTTTGACCGCTCTTTTTCTTTCACTTTCACGTCACATGGTGATCACTTCCGACTGAGAACCTAAGCGCATTGGGATGCCCCAGAAAGCCGTAACCGAAAGTGACAAAAACATGTGGATTGCTAATTTTTCATGACCATAATCCAAAGCGATACATCATTTTCGTGATTAAACTGGCGGGGAATACTTGCCCTTTATGTGCATGCCCTGAAACTTGAATATCAAGCGGGAGTGAAGCATGTTTTCGATATCTGTTGGACGGTGATCCAATAGAATAATCGGTAGTCAGTATTCACTTGTTTTAATAACGTCTCGAGCTTGGTCTATCGTGAGCAAGATTGTCATTTCGTCCAATCAGTACCAATTCATTATTTAATGTTAATGTTTCATCTCTTAATACCGTAATACCCGCTTTTGCGAATTTCTCGATCAATTCGATCTTGATCACCGAATAAGTCGCGATTGCCTGAGTGTGGCATAAACGCCCATTGGGAGCCTTGAGTTTTCGCTAAATGAGGGTTGTATTTTTTTCGGCTAAATAAGCATTGACGTTATCATCCATAATATCGCCAGGCAATAAAATGATATCCACCTTTTTCTTGCTGCATAATATCAGCCAGTTTATCCAATTCTTTCCGCCAAATAATTTTGCCTAAATGGAGATCGCTTGCCATGCCAATTCGCAATGGTTTAATCGGTTTTATCTAGCGTAATTTCATAATGAATAACACGTGGTTACATAGGCGTTATACACACTTAATGCAATGATACCAATAAATAAAATTGGGTAAACAATGCGCAAAGTGCGGTCAATTTTGGGGATGGATTTGGATTTTCGGAAAAGAAAAGTGAATACCTCCTACGGCGATACTCGCAAAGGCTGAAAAAGAGCAGTGCGAGCATTAAAGCAATAAGTCGAAATACCGTAAGAAGCTTTTAAAAAATGGCAAATAACCAAGACATTAGGAAGCAAAAAGCTGACAAAAAGTAATTGCTTGTCTTGTCTTTGGGGAGAGCGGTTTATTATCACCAAATCAGCGTTTTTATTAAAAATATAAAATCAGCAGTTGTAACAAAATAATAGCTGCCGTAAATATAAAGTAATAACGAGTTTCCATCTGCAATTCCTAAATAAAAAGTGCGGTTGTTTTTGACCCAGTTTTGAAGTGTGGAATAATAAATTTCTCTGTTCCCAAAGGCAAATTTTTTTCCTAAAATGCGGCTCTGTTTTAGTTAATTTCAAGAAGGAAAAATCCAATGTTCGGAAAAAGGCGGTTTAGGCGGCTTAATGAAACAAAGCCCAACAAATGCAAGAAAAATGCAAAAATGCAGGAAGAAATTGCCCAATTAGAAGTAACATGGCAAAAGCGGTGCGGGTTTAGTAAAAATCACGATTAATGGTGCGCACAACTGCCGTCGTATTGAGATCGATCCTTCTTTAATGGAAGACGACAAAGAAATGTTGGAAGATTTAATCGCTGCCGCATTCAACGATGCAGTCCGTCGTGCAGAAGAATTGCAAAAGAAAAATGGCTTCTGTAACCGCAGGGCATGCCATTACCCCCAGGAATGAAACTTCCATTTTAATTCATCGGGTGTGTGAATCTATAGGTTCACACATCATCCATTTTCTCCCATCATAAATATTATGCAAAGCAGTCCACTTTTAGAACATCTTATTGAAAATCTTCGTTGCTTGCCGGTGTTGGCCCGAAATCAGCACAGCGTATAGCTTATCATCTTTACAGCGCAACCGTAGCGGTGGGATGAATTGCACGCATGCGTTAACAGAAGCGATGTCTAAAATTGGGCATTGTTCGCAGTGTCGTGATTTTACCGAAGAGGAAACGTGCAATATTTGTAACAATCCTCGTCGTCAAAATTCAGGATTACTTTGCGTGGTGGAAATGCCAGCGGATATTCAGGCCATTGAGCAAACCGGCCAATTTTCTGGACGTTATTTTCGTCTTAATGGGGCATTTATCGCCTTTAGATGGTATTGGTCCGAAAAGAAATTGGTTTAGATTTATTGCAAAAACGTCTGGTTGAAGAATCTTTCCACGAAGTGATTTTAGCGACCAATCCAACGGTGGAAGGCGATGCGACAGCCAATTATATTGCTGAAATTTGCCATCAACATAATATTAAAAGTGAGCCGTATTGCTCAGCGGATCCCCGTTGGAGGCGAGTTAGAAACCGTGGATGGCACCACCTTAACCCATTCTTTCTTAGGGTCGTCGTCAGATCGACTAATCTTATGCGCCTGTTTATTGCCGAGAAACCCAGTCTTGGGCGAGCTATTGCCGATGTGTTGCCAAAACCTCATCAACGGGGTGATGGTTTTATTAAATGTGGGCAATGATGATGTAGACTTGGTGCGTGGGGCATTTGCTCGAACAGGCAGAGCCGGATGCTCTACTGATCCGAAATTCAAACAATGGCGTTTAGAACATTTTACCCATCATTCCTGAAAAAGTGGATTCTGTTACCGCGTAAAAGAAGTGACAACTTTCAGTGGTGGAAAAACTGATTCATCAAGCCGATGTTTTAGTTAACGCAGGCGACCCGGATAGAGAAGGGCAGTTGTTGGTGGATGAAGTGTTTAGTTATGCCAATTTATCAGCGGAAAAACGCGATAGCATTTTGCGTTGTTTGATTAGCGATCTTAACCCTAGTGCGGTCGAAAAAGCGGTACAAAAACTCCAACCGAATCGTCATTTTATCCCATTAGCCACCTCTGCACTGGCGCGTGCTCGTGCCGATTGGCTATAGTATCAATATGACTCGCGCTTATACCATCTCGTGGTCGCCAAGCCGGGTTATGATGGTGTGCTTTCCGTGGGCGAGTGCAAACGCCCGTATTAGGCTTGATTGTTCGTCGAGATTTGGAAATTGAAAAATTTCCAACCAAAAAGATTTCTATGAAGTGTTGGCATGGGATAAAGAAGAAAAACATCTGAAAATCCGACCGCACTTTTTCGCACTTTGGCAACCGAGCAAAGCTTGTGAAGACTATCAAGATGAAGATGGTCGCGTGCTGTCTTTAGGCTGAGCCGAAAATGTGGTGAAGCGCATTACCGATCAACCTGCCGAAGTGACCGAATAGTGGATAAGCGAGAAAAGAAACCGCCCTTTGCCTTATTCGTTGTCAGCATTGCAGATTGATGCGGCAAAACGGTTTTGGGCATGTCGGCAGCAAAGCGTGTTGGATACCTGTCGGCGTTTATATGAAACCCATCGTTTGATTACCTATCCGCGTTCTGATTGTCGCTATTTGCCAGAAGAGCATTTTTGCTGAACGACATAAAGTGATGAATGCGATTTCACAGCATTGTCAGACTTTATCAAACCTTGCCATCGGTGGTAGATAGCTGAGCAGCGTAATCGTTGCTGGAATGATAAAAAGTGAAGCGCACCATGCCATTATTCCGACGGCTAACACACGCTCGATAAATCTAAGCATTGATGAACAGCGTATTTATGAATTGATTGCGCGTCAGTATTTATTGCAATTCTGTCCAGATGCGGAATATCGTAAAAGCAAAATTACCTTAAGTATTGCAGGCGGTACTTTTGTGGCTCAAGCGCGCAACTTACAAACCGCGGGTTGGAAAGAATTGCTTGGTAAAGAAGACGAAGATGAAAATCAAAAGCCGCTATTGCCGATCGTGAAGAAAGGACAGATCCTTTACTGCGAAAGAGGCGAAGTGGTGAGCAAAAAAACGCAACCGCCTAAACCTTTTACTGATGCGACATTGCTTTCCGCCATGACAGGGATTGCGCGTTTTGTGCAAGATAAAGAATTGATTCTGCGTGAAACGGATGGACTTGGCACAGAAGCCACCCGTGCGGGCATTATTGAATTACTGTTTAAACGAGGCTTTTTGACCAAAAGAGGACGCAATATTCACAGTACAGAAACGGGGCGGATCCTCATTTCTGCTTTACCTGATATTGCTACACAACCTGATATGACAGCACATTGGGAAGCGCAATTAACGGATATCAGTCAAAAACAGGCGAGTTATCAGCAATTTATGTTTACGCTTAATCAAATGTTGCCGGATTTAGTACGTTTTGTTGATTTCACCGCATTACGTCGTTTAAGTCAGATTTCAAAAGGTTTAAGCACACCAGCAACGAAACGAAAAAGAGCGGTCAAAAATCAGAAGATTTAAACGCTGAAAATTGATTAAACTTAATACAATTAAGTATGGAAAAGCGCTTGCGAAAAGCATGAATTTTATATAACATTTGCTCCCAGTTTTTCTTGCGGAAATCGCAATTTAGAGAAGAAAGAATAATGTACAATATTTTATTATTTATTTATGTATTAGTTTGTATCGCTTAATCAGCTTTTATCCTTGTTCAACAAGGTAAAGGGCGCGAACTGCAGGTGCGTCATTTTGGCGGCGGTGCATCAGGTACCATGTTTGGTTCTGCAGGTGCAGGTAACTTTTAACCCGTACCAGCGCAATCTTTAGCAACTGGCTTTTTGTGATTGCTTTAGTGTTAGGTAACATTAACTCTCACCGTGGCAACGTACAAAAAGGTTCGTTCGACGATTTATCTCAAACTGCTGAACAAGTTCAACAACAGCAACAACAAGCTGCTCCAGCAGTTGAAAAACAAAAATAACGATATTCCGCAATAAGGAATAAAAACAGAATAAACGCTCTGGTGGTGGAATTGGTAGACACGCTATCTTGAGGGGGTAGTGGCTGCAGGCCGTGCGAGTTCAAGTCTCGCCCAGAGCACTCAAATATAAACCGACTTAATCAAGTCGGTTTTTTCGTCTAAAATTTGCTTGAATAGCTAGTTATTATCCCCTGTTTTGGTTACAATCTGTCGATTTTCTTTTCTAGAAACCCATTGGAGAGCACTATGAACTTCCCTCAAATCGCCCAACAAGTGATTGATAAACTTGGCGGTAAAGACAACATCGCCACCGCAGCACATTGTGCAACGCGTTTACGTATTGTGCTAAATGATGAAAGCAAAGTGGACAAAGAAGGTATTGATAACATTGAAGGCGTGAAAGGGCGGTTTGCTGTCGCGGTCAATATCAAATTATCTTTGGTTCTAGGTACGGTGAATAAAGTCCATGCGGAACTCACCAAATTACTTGGTATCGGCGATGTGAGCAAAGCCGATGCAGCAGAAGCGTCAGGTAATCAAAACTTATTGCAACGTTTGGTGAAAAGGCTTTAGCGGATATTTTCGTGCCAATCATTCCGGCAATCGTAGCAGGCGGTTTGTTAATGGGTATTCACTCCATGCTTACGGCGAAAAGGTTTCTTCGTTGATGAGTTGAGCGTGATTGATATGCACCCAGGTCTTGCGGATTTAGTGGACTTTTCATTAATACCATCGCGAATGCACCGTTTGTGTTCTTACCAGTATTACTTGGTTTCTCTGCGACCCGTAAATTCGGCGGTAACCCATTCTTAGGGGCGCTTGGGAATGTTATTAGTTCACCCTGCATTAGCAGACGGTTGGAACTACGCATTAACCCTTGCTCAAGGCAAAAATCCAATACTGGAATGTATTCGGTCTTGAAATTGAAAAAGTCGGCTATCAAGGTACCGTTATCCCAACATTAGTTTCTGCTTGGGTATTAGCAACCTTAGAAAAACCTTCCGTAAGTTTGTGCCTTCTTACTTAGATAACCTCATTACCCCATTATTCTCGCTCTTTATTGCAGGCTTCTTAGCGTTTACCGTAATCGGTCCAATCGGTCGTAAAGCGGGTTCATTAATTGCATCGGGCTTAACTTGGTTATATGACACTTTAGGCTTTTGTTGGTGGGCGCGATCTTGGGGCATTCTATGCACCAATCGTTATCACCAGGTATGCACCAAACCTTCATTGCGGTTGAAACACAATTATTGGCTGAAATGGCCAAATACTGGCGGTACCTTTATTTTTCCCAATCGCCGCAATGTCAAACATCGCACAAGGTGCAGCTTGTTTAGGTGTGGCCGTGGCATTAAAAGATCCAAAAGTACGCGGTTTAGCGGTGCCATCTGGTATCTCTGCATTATTAGGGATTACTGAACCGGCGATGTTCGGGGTGAACTTACGTTATCGTCAAGCTTTCTTTGCGGCGATGATTGGTTCGAGGCTTAGCGAGTGCCTTTATCGCATTCTTCAATGTAAAAGCCATTGCATTAGGCGCAGCAGGTTTCTTAGGTATTCCATCTATTAAACCAGATAGCCTTGCGATGTATAGCATCGGTATGGTGATTTCATTGTGGTGGCATTCACGCTTTCAGTCGTTTTTGTTAAACGCGCACAAGCAAAAAGCATAATCGAAAGTAAAAAGAAAAAGCACGAGTTTAACCTCGTGCTTTTTGTTGGAAAAATACGTCTAAAATGACCGCACTTTTCAGTGAGACTTTAGCCTTCTCGACAGTTTAACCAAGCGCTTCTCATGCCTTGATTATTCTTGTAATACACGGAATTATTTTTCACGTGCGATTAAATCAACATAACTGCCATCAATCGGCTCGTAAGAGCGATAAATCACTCAAAGCGATTTTCCACGTGCATTTAAGGTACGATTTTCCACACGATCAAACGGCACTGCTTTTCCACCATCTAATTGGAAATAAATACCAAAGTTATCTTTCATGCGGCTTTCTCTTGAAAGCGGGAAGTAAGTGGTTAAATAAGAATTCGAACCTGTTTCTGAATTACGGCAAGAATAGTAATAACGTTTGTAATCTTTCGGATTGTTTAATTCCGCTTGGCTAATGTTATTTTTAAGGTATCGTGTTTTAACGGTTTTCTTTGGTTGTTGTGTTGTGGTACAAGCAAACAAACCTACGAATGCAACCGTGAGTAATGCTATTTTAAATTTATTCATCGATAAAGTTCGAGAGTAGAGTGAATGAGAAAGGGTGTATGATAGCGGAAATTGGGGATTATGCAAGGGATGGGATTAGTTATGTAGCAAATTTTTATATAAAATCAATGCAAATTTATGGTGTGATTTTTAATCAAGTTAGCTTTTTATAGAGAGTATGGACTATAAAATTGCAGGTAAGTAGATATATAATCAATAGTATTTTTAGTTAAAGCAGTTACATATGAGTAATTCATTAGTTTAAGTGTTTATAAAAGGGTATAATAAATTGAGTAAAACAGAAATTAAATCATCTAGAAAAATAGTCATTACTTGCTCATTTTAAAGGAGATGAAAAAAATCTAATAAATTTATCTTTTTATATTAATCCTTAGATCAATTTGTTTTTACTTTTTGATAGCTTTAGGAAAACTCTATCTTATTAGATGATTATATATCCTCTATTATTTACTTTCTTTTTCAGTTTGGAATATTTTGTTATATTTATAATGAAACTCTTATTCTGCTGGGTCAAAATTTTTGTGATATTGGTCATCGATTGGTTCGGTATCGTATACATTAGATATAACTATTTATTAAGCTATTTATATATTGAGTTATGTTGATGTAACAGGGATTAGAACACCGCTATTTATTAATAATAGTTTTTATATCAAACACATTTATTACATGGTGCATATTAGTTTGCTTATCTACCTATCATTTTCATTTGCTTTGGTATGTTGTTGATATTTACCTATAGAGTTTTTGAAGCATCTATTAAATTAAATAATAAATTATTTTAATGAGGAAAAATTTTTAGTCTTTTTGGATTCTTTTGTTGTCACTTTATTTTTAATGGATCATGTTGGGTTAAATATAAAGAACAAGATAATGTAGATAATGTTATCAAATATTTTTATATGAATATCAATATTATGATAACTATCTGGGGATATATATACTATCATAGTTCTAATTTAGAGTCTTTTAGTTAAGGACGGAAAATCAATAAAAAGTTTTCATCCTCTTTTTCTGAAGATAAAGCTTCTTATGTCATAAAGTCAGACTGATAATTACAAGTTTGGCATTTCTGAATGTAAAAAATTAGTTAAGTATAGGAAGAAGGTGCATCTATATGCACCCATATATATATCCTTCATCGTCACACCCAACCACTTTCATCATCTCTCTCATCCCAACCTTTACGTTTGGCATAATCTTGAGCTTGGTCTTCATCGATGCGACCCTAAAGTGAAATAGTTGCTTGCCGGGATGGGTGAAGTACCAACCACAGACAGAAGCTGCAGGCCACATGGCGTAGCTTTCGGTGAGTTTCATGCCGATGCGTTGTTCTACTCTAATAAATCCCAAATCAAGGCTTTTTCTGTATGTTCAGGGCAGCTTGGATAACCTGGTGCAGGGCGGATGCCGACATAGTTTTTCATTGATTAAACCTTGGTTGTCGAATTCTTCTGTGTGTAGCCCCAAATGCGGGTGCGAAGCTCAAAGTGCAGGTATTCTGCCATGGCTTCCGCTAAGCGGTCGCCCACAGCTTGCAGCAAGATGGCGTTGTAGTCATCGCCTGCTGCTTTATAGCCTTCCACTAACTCCATTTCTTCAATACCGGCACAGACGGCAAAACATACCCATCCAGTCTTTTTTGCCGCTTTCGCGATCGGCAATAAAGTCGCTTAAGGCAAAGTTAAACGGGCTTTTGCTGTTTTTTCCCCGTTCCGTTTGTTGGCGTAAGCCGTAAGCGGTGCCAATAGGTTTGTGCGTTCTTCATCAGCGAAAAGCACCACATCATCGCCCACACGTTCTGCAGGAAAATGCCTAAAATACCGCTTGGGTTGAGCTTGTGGTTTTGTTCTAATTCATCTAATACCACTTGCGCATCGTTCCACACTTTGCGTGCTTCTTCGCCACCTTCTGGATAATCAAAGGCATCAGGATACCCACCCATTAAGCCCCCAAATGCGGAAGAATGGCGACCAGTCGATAAATTTACGTAATGTGGCAATCGGTACGTTTTTAAATTCCACAATACCAGTTTGGTTTTTGGTTTTGGTGGCACGTAATCTGCCCATTCACCACTAAAAGCCATCAAAAGCGGTTTTGCACGCGCTTCTTCAATGCTCAGTTGTTTACGCAGAGGTTTTGCGGTTAGAGAAAGATTGTTGAATTTTCTCGTAATCCTTTTTAAATTGTTCCCATAATGCCGCACGGCTTTCAGGGTTCATCAATGTCGCACACACCGTCACCGCACGGGAGGCATTAGAGGTATAAAATACGCCGTGTTCTTTATATTTTGGATAAAGTTTAATTGCTGTATGTTCTTTAGAGGTGGTCGCACCGCCAATCATCACAGGCAGATTTAAACCTAAGCGAGTCATTTCACCCTAAGAAGTATTCCATCTCATCTAAAGAAGGGGTAATCAAACCACTTAATGCGATGATATCCGCTTTTTTTCATCAATGGCGGTTTGAATGATTTTGTCCGCAGGCACCATCACGCCCAAGTCAATCACTTCAAAGTTATTACATTGCATCACCACGCTTACGATATTTTTACCAATATCGTGCACGTCGCCTTTTACGGTCGCAATCACCACTTTACCGTTGCTTGAACCTTTTTGTTTGGTGGCGTTGATAAATGGCTCTAAATACGCCACGGATTGTTTCATCACGCGTGCAGATTTCACTACTTGTGGCAGGAACATTTTACCGTCACCGAAATAAATCGCCGACTACATCCATCCCTTCCATCAGCGGGCCTTCAATGACATCTAATGGGCTTGGTAATTTTGGCGAGCTTCTTCAGTATCTTCCACAATGTAGTGGTAATCCCTTTCACCAGCGCATGTTTTAAACGTTCTTCCACTGGCCAAGTGCGCCATTCTGCGACAGAATCGACCGCACTTTCATCGTTGCCTTGGTTGCGATATTTTTCTGCAATATCGAGTAGTTTTTCGGTGGCATCAGGGCTGCGGTTTAATACTGCATCTTCCACGATTTCACGCAATTCAGGATCGAGATCGTCATAAATCGCAAGCTGCCCCGCATTCACAATCCCCATATCCATGCCTTGTTTGATGGCGTGATAGAGGAAGACAGCGTGAATGGCTTCACGCATCACGTTGTTACCACGGAATGAGAAAGACACATTCGACACCCCGCCCGAGATTTTTGCGTGCGGTAGGGGCACGTTTAATGCGACCTGTGGCATTGATGAAATCCACACCGTAGTTGTTGTGTTCTTCAATCCCTGTACCGATGGCAAAAATATTCGGGTCAAAAATAATATCTTCTGGCGGGAAGCCGACTTGGTTCACCAAAATGTCATAAGCACGACTACAAATTTCAACTTTGCGATCTTCAGTATCCGCTTGCCCCACTTCGTCAAACGCCATCTACCACTACTGCGGCACCATATTTACGCACCAGTTTGGCGTGTTCGATAAAGATTTCTTCGCCCTCTTTAAGCGAAATAGAGTTCACAATCGGTTTACCTTTGCACTGACTGCAAACCTGCCTCAATCACTTCCCATTTAGACGAGTCGATCATCACCGGCACTTTGGCCGCATCTGGTTCGGTCGCCATAATATTAAGGAAACGGGTCATGCATTTTTGCTATCTGCAAGGCTTCATCCATATTGATGTCGATCACTTGCGCACCGTTTTCCACTTGGTCGATGGCAATTTCAATGGCTTCGGCAAATTTGTCTTCTTTAATTAAGCGTTTGAATTTTGCCGAACCAGTCACGTTATTACGTTCACCCACGTTCACAAATAGGCTTTCATCATCAATATTGAGTGGTTCTAAGCCTGATAAACGCATCGCAGTTTTAATTTCAGGCAATTTACGCGGTGCAATACCTTGCATGGCATCGGCAAAGGCTTTGATATGTTCTGGCGTCGTACCACAACAACCCCAACAATGTTTCACAAAGCCACTTTCAGCCCATTCTTTAAGATGTGCAGCCATCTCTTCTGCATCTAAATCGTAGCCACCAAAAGGCATTTGGGTAAGCCAGCATTTGGGTGGACGGATACATAGGTTTCGCTGATTTTTAGAGAGTTGTTCAACATACTGGCGGAGTTCTTTCGGGACCCTAGCGCACAGTTCAAACCAAAAGTCAGTGGTTTAGCGTGACGAAGCGAGTTGTAGAACGCTTCAGTGGTTTGCCCAGAAAGCGTACGGCCGGAAGCATCGGTAATGGTGCCGAAATCATAATCGGCAATTCCACGCCTAATTCTTCAAATACGGTTTCAATGGCGAAAATGGCGGCTTTTGCGTTTAACGTGTCGAAAATGGTTTCGATCATGATTAAATCAGCACCACCTTCAATTAAGCCTTTAGTGGCTTCAGCATAGGCATCGACCAATTCCATAAACGTCACATTACGGAAAACCTGGGATCGTTTACATCGGGAGAAATAGAGGCTGTACGGTTGGTTGGCCCTAACACGCCCGCAACAAAGCGAGGTTTTTCTGGTGTGCTGTATTTGTCTGCAGCTAAACGGGCTAGTTTTGCGCCTGCAAAATTCAGTTCGTAGGCAATAGACTGTAAATCATAATCCGCTTGTGCAATGGTGGTAGAACTGAAAGGTATTGGTTTCAATAATATCGGCACCCGCTTGTAAAGTATTTTCTCATGAATCGCAGAAATTAACAGCGGTTGGGTCAGGGTGAGCAAGTCATTATTGCCACGTAAATCAACCGCACTTTCTTTAAAACGCTCGCCTCTAAAATCAGCCTCGGTGAGTTTGTATTTTTGGATCATCGTCCCCATCGCACCATCTAAAATAAGGATGCGTTCAGCGAGGATTTTTCAGTAATTCGGTTTGATTATGTGACATAGACAGCTCTTTTAAAAATCAATCAATATTACGGAGAATGATAGGTATAAGCACACAGAGTGTCAAATAAAAGGGAGAAAGTGCGGTAAAAATGGAATGTTTTCAAAAGAAAGGCGGACAAATTGTCCGCCGAATGGTTAGCAATATTTGCTGTCCGAGTAAAAACAGATTAACGTAAAAATGCCGGAATATTTTTCGTATTCGCTGATGGCATCTTCGTGTTGTAACGTCAAACCGATGTTATCCAAGCCGTTTAACAAACAATGACGGCGGAATTCATCCAGTTCAAAGTGATAGACTTTATCACCTACAGTGACAGTCATCGCTTCCAAATCTACATGGATTTGTTTGCCTTCATTTGCCCACACCCATTGGAAGATTTCTACTCTTCTTCGCTTAAACGAATCGGTAACATGTGGTTATTTAAGCTGTTGTTGCAGAAAATATCCGCAAAACTTGGTGCGATCATCACTTTGAAAACCGTAATCGGCTAATGCCCAAAGGTGCATGTTCACGAGACGAACCACAGCCAAGGTTTTTACGCGCTAATAAAATGGTCGCGCCTTTGATATTGTGGATAATTCAATACGAAATCTGGATTTGGCTTGGTGCCTTCAACATCTAAATAACGCCATTCATGGAATAAATGTTTACCGAAACCTACGCGGGTAATGGCTTGTAAAATTGTTTTGGAACAATCGCATCCGTGTCCACGTTTGCCGCATCCAATGGCACTACTAAGCCTGAAAGTTGTTTAAATCCTGCCATTTTCTGCTCCTTAGTTTAATGTGACGTCACGAATATCAACGAATTTACCGAACATTCCCGCTGCGGCAGCCATCGCAGGGCTCACTAAGTGAGTGCGACCATTACGGCCTTGGCGACCTTCAAAGTTACGGTTTGAAGTGGAAGCACAACGTTCCCATTCACCTAAACGGTCATCGTTCATCCCTAAACACATTGAGCAGCCCGGATTACGCCATTCAGCGCCCGCTTCGATAAAGATTTTATCAAGCCTTCTTTTTCTGCTTGTTCTTTCACTAAAGCCTGAACCCGGTACCACTAAAATACGTTTTTACATTGTCAGCTTTTTACGCCCCTTTCATGACAGCCGCTGCGGCACGTAAATCTTCGATACGAGCATTAGTACAAGAACCGATAAAGACTTGATCCACTGGAATGTCTTTTAAATCGGTATTCGGTTCTAAACCGATATAATTTAATGCTTTTTCTGCTGAAGCACGAGTCACGGGATCGGTCATTTCTGCTGGATTTGGCACTGGCTGATCGATACCGATTACTTGGCCTGGGATTTGTTCCCCAAGTTACCTGTGGTGCAATATCTTTGGCTTCTAACGTGATGACTGTGTCAAATTTTGCATCATCATCGGATTTTAAGGTTTTCCAATCAAGCAACGGCATCATCCCAATCTTTTACCTTTCGGGGCATGTGGGACGACCTTTTAAGTATTCGAAAGTGGTTTCATCCGGTGCGATTAAACCGGCTTTCGCGCCCATTTCAATCGCCATATTACAAACGGTCATACGGCCTTCCATGGAAAGGTCACGAATCGCTTCACCGCAGAACTCCACCACATGGCCTGTACCGCCTGCCATGGTGGTTTTACCGATAATGGCAAGAATAATGTCTTTTGCGGTAATGCCTGGCGCTACTTTGCCACGCACTTCAATTTTCATATTTTTCGCACGAGCTTGTTTTAAGGTTTGCGTGGCTAATACGTGTTCAGACTTCAGATGTACCAATACCAAATGCTAAGGCGCCGAATGCCCCGTGCGTTGCAGTATGGGAGTCACCACAAACGATAGTCATGCCCTGGTAAGGTTAAGCCTTGTTCAGGCCCCATGACATGCACAATACCTTGTTCTTTAGTGGTCATGTCGAATAATTGAATACCGGTCGCCTTCGTGTTTTTTGCGAGCTCCAATACTTGAATTTTCGCTTGGCCTTCAAGTTTGTTTACATCACGTACTTGGGTAGAAATACTGTGATCCATGGTGCCGAAAGTTTTACTGACTTGACGTACTTGGCGGCCTGCAACACGTAAACCATCAAAAGGCTTGTGGGCTGGTCACTTCATGGATTAAATGACGGTTAATATACAAAATCGGCGTTTCGCCTTCAGCTTCGTATACCACATGGGCATCAGAATAATTTTTCGTAAAGAGTTTTTGCCATAATTTTTCTCAATTCGTTAGGAGTAGTAAGTGCGGTCAAATTTTGGTGTTTTAAACCGCACTTTTTAATTGTTTTTTATTAGATTGCGTTAGCGATTAACGTACCCATTTCCGCAGTTGAAACCGGTGCAGAGTCATCGGCTAAATCACCCGGTACGGTGACCATTTGCTAAGACTTTTTGTACGGCATTTTTCAATTGCATCAGCCGCATCATTTAAGTTGAAGCTGTAACGCAACATCATCGCGGCAGAAAGAATTTGTGCGATTGCGTTGGCAATGCCTTTGCCTGCGATATCTGGTGCAGAACCGCCAGCCGGTTCATATAAGCCAAAACCTTCTTCGTTTAAGCTAGCAGATGGCAACATGCCCCATAGAACCTGTGATCATCGCCGCTTCATCAGATATAATATCGCCGAAAAATGTTAGAGCAGAGGAGTACATCGAAAGACTCAGGTGCTTTGATTAATTGCATGGTCGCGTTGTCGATATAAATGCGATCTCAAGGTGACTTCAGGGTAGTCTTTTCGCCACTTCTGTCACAGTTTCACGCCATAAGATTGATGCTTGTAGTACGTTCGCTTTATCCACAGAAGTCACGTGTTTACGACGTTTCATTGCCGCATCAAAAGCCGCACGCGCAATGCGTTCGATTTCATATTTGTAATAAACTTCGGTATCGAAATGCTTTTGGTTTGTGCACCTTCGCCTTCACGCCCTTTAGGCTGACCGAAATAAATCCCGCCCGTTAATTCACGCACAACCACCATATCAAACCTTTCGCTGCAATATCTGCACGTAATGGACAGAATTTTTCGAGTCCCTTTATAAAAGGGTTGCAGGGACGAAGATTGCAGAATAATTTGAAATGTTTACGCAATGGTAATAATGCACCGCGTTCTGGTTGTTGATCCGGTGGTAAATTTGTCCATTTTGGGACTACTACAGAGCCAAACAAAAATCGCATCAGCCTCATCACAGCCTTTTAAGGTTTCAGCTGGTAATGGGGCAACCACAATGATCAATTGCAGCACCACCCTACATAAAAATTCATTGAAAGTTAAGTTTGAAACCGAATTTTTCTTGGACTTTGTTTAATACTTTAATGGCTTCAGCCATCACTTCTGGACCAATACCGTCTCCCGGTAGAACAGCGATGTTGTATGATTGCATATTGTTTTTCCTATTTCAGTCACGCAAAGTGCGGTTAATCACATTTTCTCCCCTTTTAAGTAAAGGGAGATTGGATAGATTAATGATGTTTGTGGCTTTTAATATCGGCGACTTTATGTGCACGATAAATGGCATTAATTGCATGAACTAAAGCAAGCGCGGAAGATTCAACGATGTCTCTTGCTAAACCAACACCGTGGAATTTACGACCTTCGTGTTCAACCACGATATCCACCTGACCTAAGGCTTCAGCACCTTCGCCTTTTGCAGTTAAGTTATAGTGCGACATTTTGATATCTAAGCCGGTTAAATTCAAGATCGCATTGTAAACTGCATCAACCGGACCATTACCACCGATAGAAGAGGTGCTTAATTTTACCATCCAATTCCACTTGAACAAACGCAGTTGCTGGATACTCTTTAGTGGAGTGTGCAGAAAGTTTATCTAACACTAAACGATCTTCATCACCTTGTTGCATATCGATGAAACGCTAAAGCTTCTAAGTCATAATCGAATACTTGGCCTTTTTTGTCTGCCAATTTTAAGAAGGCTTCATACAATTTGTCTAAATCGTAATCTTGTTCGGTGTAGCCCATATCTGCCATGTGGCCTTTTACTGCTGCGCGACCAGAACGGGCGGTTAAGTTCAATTTCTCTTTCTTCAAGCCAATAGTTTCTGGTGACATGATTTCGTAGGTATTTTGGTTTTTAACATACCATCTTGGTGAATACCGGATGGATAGTGCGAAAGCATTTGAACCTACAATCGCTTTATTCGGTTGGATTGGCATATTACAAAGTTGGCTCACCATTTGGCTGACACGGTGGATTTCTTGTGTATTGATACGTGTATCCACGCCCATAAATTCTTGACGAACTTTCATTGCCATTACCACTTCTTCAAGTGAGGTATTACCTGCACGTTCACCAATGCCGTTGATGGTACATTCAATTTGGCGAGCACCATTTTTTGTACTGCAGTTAAGGAGTTAGCCGTTGCCATACCTAAGTCATTGTGGCAATGTACGGAAATCACAGCTTTATCGATATTTGGTACGCGGTTACGTACTTCAGCAATAATATTGCCGAATTGATTAGGTAAGCAGAAACCAACAGTGTCAGGAATATTTACAGTTGTTGCACCTGCATTGATTGCCGCTTCAACAATACGACAAATATTGTCGATACCTGTACAGCCCTGCATCTTCGCAAGAAAATTCTACATCGTCAGTATAGTTACGTGCATGTTTTACTGCGGCTACAGCCATTTCAACTACATCGTCAAAGGTACGTTTTAATTTGGCTTCAACGTGCAATGCTGAAACTGCAATAAATGTATGGATACGAAACGCTTCTGCCACTTTTAAGGCTTCAGCTGCAGCATCAATATCTTTAATTACCGCACGGGAAAGTGCCGCAACTCGACTATTTTTGATATGGCGTGCAATGGTTTGAACGGATTCAAAAATCACCTTGAGAAGAAACCGAAACCGACTTCCATCACATCCACGCCGAGACGTTCAAGGGCTAAAGCAATCTGTAATTTCTCTTTAACGGTTAAGCTTGCTTTTAACGCTTGTTCGCCATCACGCAAGGTGGTATCAAAAATAATAACGCGATCTGTCATAGTATTTTCCTTCTTTTATCACTCAAAGTGCGGTCATTTTTTTACCGTGATTTTTAAAACGAAAAACCCGCAATCTTAAAAGTGCGGGTTGATAATAGATTTTTACATAAAGGTGTTTTTATCCACAACTTAGCCGCACAAAAGAATGTGAGAGCAGGAGGTTGAGAGATAAGAAACAGCTTGGTACATAAAAAGATAATCCTGTAAAAATTTTCTGTAAAACGTTGTCCATATTACGGATAAAAATGTTTGCTGTCAAATCATTTTATCAGTGATTTATATCTAAAATGAATATCTCTACACAATCTTAAAAGTGTATTTCTCTTAATATAAGTTTTTATCAGAATTAATCTCTAAAATGGCTTTTAGAAGCTATTTTTGTCCTGTTTTATTCCTCGTTTCTGGTATGCCGATTTTTTCTAAAATTTTTCTCTTTTGCGATCTGAATCGCAGAATTAAGACAAACTTTTCATTTTTGAGACAAATCTCGCCATAATTTTCTTTTTAAAAGGAGAGATGTATGAGCGATTTTTACGTCGATTTTTGTTGCGGTTAGTCGAGTGCCTAAATTGGGTAGTGTGCGGATTCAACAAATTTTGGCCCATGTGAATATAGAAGACTTGTTAAATTATGATGAAGTGGCATTTCAACAAATGGGTTGGGATGCTTTGCAGATTCGTCGTTGGTTTCAGCCGGAAATGAAATTTATTGAGCTAGCTCTGAGTTGGGCAGAAAAGAAGGCCATCATTTAATACACTGTTTTTCAGATGATTATCCTTTTTACTTAAACAAATTAGTGGCTTTCGCCCTTATTATTTGTGAAAGGCAATTTGTCCGCACTTTCAGCGCAGCAAATTGCCATGGTTGGGAGTCGTTATTGTTCGGCTTATGGAATATTGGGCAAAATATTTCGCGACAGAACTTTCTCTCGCAGGATTGACGGTCACGAGTGGGCTTGCATTAGGTATCGATGGATTTAGTCATCAAGCGGTGGTGGATATTCAGGACAGACCATTGCCGTATTGGGCAGCGGATTAGATCACATTTACCCGCTAAACATCGCCGATTAGCCGAGCAAATTATCGAAAATAACGGGGCATTAGTTTCTGAATTTATCCCTACGCAAGCGCCGATTGCTGAAAATTTTCCTCGTCGTAATCGCATTATCAGCGGGCTTTCATTAGGAACATTAGTCATTGAAGCCACAGAAAAGCGGTTCACTCATTACAGCACGCTATGCCTTAGAACAAAACCGCGACATTTTTGCGTTGCCGGGGAATATTCAAAGTGAATACAGTCAAGGCTGCCATAAACTGATTAAGCAAGGGGCGATGTTGGTGGAAAATGTTAAAGATATTTTAGATAGCCTCAATCACAGCGTTGCTTTTAAGTCGCCAGTACATACGCCAATCAATCAGTCGATGGCTAAAACCACTCACTGCAAAAACACCTGCGGTAGAGCCAAGTCATCCTGAACTTTATCAACATATCAGTTATACACCGATAAGTCTTGATGATTTATCGGTTGCATTGAATTTACCGGTGGATTTGCTTTTAGTACAGTTATTAGATTTGGAGTTACAAGACTTAATCGTCAATGAGAATGGACTCTATAAGCGGATAGCGTAAACGGGGTAGAGTAAGGAGGCTATCCTAAAGCTAAGATACGGTTCAGTTTTAGAAAGGAGAACCTATGTTAGCCATTATTTCGGCAAAAACCTTAGATTTTTGAAAGTGCGGTCAGAAATCTTCCTGTTTCTCAACCGCACTTGACGGATTATAGTGAGCAACTGATTGAAATCTGTCGTCAATTATCTCCCAAGATCTTTCTTCCTTAATGTCTATCAGCGATAAACTTGCGGGCTTAAATGCCGCTCGCTTTGCTGAATGGACAAAATCACAACGATTCACGTGCAGCTATTTGGGCATTCAAAAGGTGATGTTTACACCGGTTTGGATGCGGATAGTTTATCTGATGAAGATGTACAATTCGCGCAACGCCATTTACGTATGCTTTCTGGCTCATATGGCTTACTTAAACCCCTTGATTTAATGCAACCTTACCGCTTGGAAATGGGCAGAAGTTAGCGAATCAAAAAGGAAAGATCTTTATGCTTTTTGGGGAAACATTATCACTCAATCCGTACAACAAGCACTTGATGAGCAAGGCGATCGTAGTTTTGATCAATTTAGCTTGATGAATACTATAAATCAGTGAAAGAAAAGCCAATTAGATGCACAGATTGTGAAGCCTGTTTTCTTAGATAATAAGAATGGTAAATACAAAGTGGTCAGCTTTTATGCGAGCCCGTGGTTTAATGTGTCGTTTTATCATTCAAAAATCGTTTGGAACGTGCTGAACAACCGAAAGAGTTTGACCTAGGTGGTTATTGGTTTGATGCGACATCCTCAACTGAAAAAGAATTTGTATTTAAGCGAGATATCAATGAATAAAATCCTGGTTATATTGACCGCACTTTTACTCTCAGGTTGTGCGGCAAAAGTGAGTCAGCTTCAAACTCCTGAAAAAATAGAGTACAACGGCAAAACTTATAAACTTACAGCAAGCCAAGATTTGGATACGATTGCGCGTTATGTTTATCTTGCAGAGCCGGATACCTTTGGAAAATTGGCAATCTCAAATTGAAGTGTTGCTTGATCGTGATTTATCCTGTTCTATTGAGCAACGCTAGCATTACGTGAGAAAGGTATACCGTAATTTAGGGGTGAAAGATTTCAAAATCCTTGCGAATTCAACGAATCCGAAAAAGCCTGCCAGTAGAGTTAAATGGTTATGTCATTTATGCCCCGACAGAACAAAATCCATCTTGGCAAGTGGATATTGCTAAGGGCAAAATGTTCCGTAGGTTTTGTGCAGTATCAATATTCCCAAAAAGTGGAACAAGGTAAGAAATTTCAGTGCTTAAACACAGTAAAAATTGTGAAAAACTTACAAAAGTATTTGGTTGCAAAAGAAAGCAAGACATTACAAAAAGCCGATCTTTCTTGGAAATGTGAAAGTTATTTCCATCACTAAAACTTATACTAGATCAAATTCCACGTAAATTTTAAAAATTTTCTAGAGCAGAAATAATGGATGGTGTAATCTTGACGCCAATTATTCTTAGAGTTCAAAGTAGGTAAATATGATTATTGCTGTATTAACCAGTGGTGGTGATGACCAGGTATGAATGCTGCCATCCGTGGCGTTGTTCGTGCAGCTCTTGCAGAGGGCTTGAAGTATTTGGGATTTATGACGGTTATCGAAGGCTTTATAATAATAAAATCCAACAGTTAAACCGTTATAATGTATCAGATATATTAACCGTGGCGGTACATTCTTCAGGCTCTGCGCGTTTCCCAGAATTTAAAGATCCTGCGGTACGTGAAAAATGTGCAGAAATTTTACGTTCACTGGTATTGATGCCTTAGTTGTTATTGGTGGTGACGGTTCTTATATGGGGGCTAAATTGCTTTACTGAAGAACATGGTTTCCTTGCGTAGGTATCCCTGGCACAATTGATAACGATGTGGCTGGAAACAGATTACAATCGGTGATGAAACCGCACTACAAACAGCGGTGGATGCGATTGACCGTTTACGTGACACTTCAAGTTCTCACCAACGTATTTCTATCGTGGAAATCATGGGTCGTCACTGTAGTGACTTAACCATTTCTGCAGGTATTGCCGGTGGTTGTGAATACATTGTGGCATCTGAAATGGAATTTAATCGTGAAGAATTAATTCGCCAAATTGAACGCAGTATTATTCGTGAAAACGCCATGCCATCATCGCGATTACTGAATTAATCACAGACGTACATTCTCTTGCACGTGATTGAAGCTCGCGTAGGCCATGAAACCCGTGCAACCGTATTAGGCCATATTCAACGTGGTGGTTCACCTTGTGCCTTCGACCGTATTTTAGCTTCACGTATGGGCGTATATGCGGTAGATATATTGCTACAAGGTAAAGGTGGCTACTGTGTGGGTATTCAAAACGAAAAATTAGTTCACCATGATATTATTGATGCAATCAACAATATGCGCCGTGAATTTAAAAGCAGATTGGTTAGAAATGGCTAAACGCTTAGAATAATCTTTACGCTTATTTAAAACAAGAGGCAAATTGCCACAAACACTCATTGTGAGGCCTGATTTTATATGTCCTAGATTAGGCTAGCTTTATTTCGTATCGTCAAAATTAAAAACGACAATCATAGGGATTGATCTCGTACAGCTTGACGAGGATTCTTTTCAAAACCTCAGGCCCCATTCCGCCCAATTAATTTCAGGAAAGAAAGGCGTATCGCCATCAATGTCAGCTTGAATTTGCGTGAGGTATAGTTTATCTGCTTTGAGGGTATTGTTTAAATAACTCGCCGCCGCCAATTAACATAATTTCATCAAATTCTTGACAAAATCGACCGCACTTTCAAAAATTTCTTTCCAGATGACACCTTCTATGTCGTAAAGGGTGCGTGAAAGGACAATATTGATGTGTTCGGCAGTAGGGCGACCAATGCTTTCAAAGAGTTTTACGTCCCATAATTACCGGTTTGCCCGTGGTATTTTTACGAAACCAGCCAAATCAGGCAGGTAAGTGCCGGCATTTGATTATCTTTTCCGATGACGTTATTTTTGTTGTCCGCAACGATCAAAACTTAATGTCATATTTTCTATCCTATTTTTATGCACTATATCATAGCTATTCGACAAAATCTGTATATGAGTTGGATTTTCGTGATTTTATTAATGAGTGCCAATTTAACCGCACTTTCTCTATTTTTCACTGAGGATAAACTATGTCAGCAAATCGCATAAACAATCGTCAAAATTTGGTACTAGCACATTAACACATGGTTCCTCAAAATTGAATGCTCCTCACATGGTCGATATTGTTCGCCGATCTGCACAACTTCATCATGCGGGTTTTCGTGTCGTGATTGTGACATCAGGGCGATTGCTGCTGGACGACATTATTTAAATCATCCTCAACTTCCTCCAACCATTGCGTCAAGCAGCTTTTAGCTGCAGTAGGGCAGAGTCAACTGATTCAAGCTCGGGAAAAATTATTTGCGATCGAGGATATTCATATTGGACAAATTTTATTAACTCGTGCCGATATTGAAAGATCGTGAACGTTTTTAAATGCGCGCGATACATTACGTATGCCCCTGTTAGACAATCACATTATTCCAGTGATTAACGAGAACGATGCGGTGGCAACAGCTGAGATTAAAGTAGGAGATAACGATAACTTTATCTGGCGATGAGTCGCGATTTTTAGTGCAAGCGGAACAACTTTATTTATTAACGGATCAACAAGGTTTATGCACGAAAGCGATCCGTAAAAATCCAGATGCAAAATTGATTCCTGTGGCTGAGCAATCACCGACCAGTATTCGCTCGATTGCAGGGCGGTAGCGGTACAAACTTTCCAGTACTGGCGGGATGAGTGCAAAATAATTGCGGCAGATGTGGCAACGCGTTCGGCGTATGAAAACGATTATTGCGCCAGGTAGCCGACCTGATGTCATTGTGGATTTGGCGCACGATAAACCAATTGGCACCAAATTTATTGCTGCATCATTCAGATCGTCTGAAAGCCGTAAGCAGTGGTTAGTTGCAGCACCACTCGGCAGTGAATGCTGACGATTGATGAGGGTGCTGAAAATGCCTGTTAGTACAGAATAAACGTGCATGCCTGCAGGATTACGGCTGTGGAAGGGCGTTTCACGTGGTGAAGTCGTCAAAAGTTAAGTAATACCTCAGGTAGAAAGTGATTGCACCCGGGTATGCCGCGTTATAACAGCGATGCGTTGGAATTAATCATGGGGAAAAATCCCAAGAAATTGAACAAATTCTTGGTTATGAATACGTGCAGTTGCATTACATCGTGATGACATGATTGTGCTATAGCTAAAAATAGAAATCGGATCTCTTATATATTTCTGAACCTTCCTTTTATTTTGATGGTCTATAAAACCATAAAAAGGGCACATAGCCCGATATTACAGTGAAAAGGAGACAACATGAGATTAATAGCGACCGTTTGCAGCTGTTGGGCTGTATGCTTGTACGCAGGGCTATGTGTAAAACATCGTAGCCCAATTTCAGTGAGCAAACACGTAAAAACGTTTAAAGACACGCTTTGTCGCGATAAAGACGACTGGTATTTAGATGGTTATCGAGCAGGAAAGATTTCCGCGCATAGCTCAATCTCAACTGAATAAACGAATTAATTATTGTGGCCGACGTGTACCTGAAGAGCCGAGAACAGCATGGTTTAATGGTTTTTGATGCAGGCTCAAATGGCGTTCAGATTGGATATAGAGGCGTATGATGAGGATGCTCTCTAACCATGATTATGACGATGATGATCGTTAGAGCGAAGACGAAGAATAGTGCAGTTAATTTAACCGCACTTTTTCGTTTTTAGAGATATCGAGTACTTTCGACTTCAAACACCAAAGGTTGAGAATGGAGGAATAGATGCACCAGCACCGCGTTCGCCGTAAGCCAGTTCGTGGAAGTAGTGAGTTTCCATTTAGAACCAACAGGCATCATTTGTAATGCCTCAACCCAACCCACGAATTACGCCATTTACTGAATCAGCCGGTGCCGCGTGCAAGCAGAGCTGTCGAATACGGTACCATCTGGCAATGTACCATGTAGTGAACCCGTACTTTGTCCGTTGCAGCATGGTTTGTTACCGTTACCTTCGGTTGAAAATTTCGTATTGTAAACCGCTGTCAGTCACGTTTTACGCCCGCTTTTTCGCGTTTTCTTCTAAGAATACCTCTTCTTCAATCGCTTTTAAATTGCGCTTGTTAGTGCTTCAGCTGCTTGTTGTTGAAGGGCTTGAACAGAATGCATTAAATCGTAATTTCTAATGCAGGATTTGCGATTTAACGCATCGATGCCTTTTGCTACTGCTTCAACAGAAAATATCCATTTGCCATCTGCCAATTGTTGGCCGATTTGAAACCGATACTGTAGCTGCCTTTTTCAGTAAATACTTTTCTAATTTTACTTGTTCAAAAATTTGAGCTGTCATGTTTTTCCTTTGTTGTAAAACTATCAATGCCAAGATTTCACCCATGCGAACAGGTTCATCAACACTTAAAATGATCGGTATTTGCACTTGACCGGCTTGAAATAAATTACATGGTAGAACCAAGTTGGAACCAACCCATTTTCTTTGACCTTTTGCTTAATTTCTAACTGCACTTTCGCCTTCAGAAGTCCAGAACTTTCACTTCGTTATGACGTGGTGGGTTAATGACACCAGCCCAAATGGTGCCGATACTTGCAGTGATTGCTGCACCTGCCAAGATTTGCACTATGCTGCCGAATTCAGTATCGAAAGACACAAATCACACGTCTCATTACGTGCAAAGAGGTCAGCATGTTTCGCTCAAAAATGGATCGACGGAGAAGCAAATCACCCGGTACGTCAAAATCATTTTACGAGTGTACCATCGCTATGGCATATGCACACGGTGATAATCACGTGTAGGATAAATAAGTGCATGACGAATTCCCCATTTTTAAAGGTCTCGGTTAAATCTTTATCTTCTGCCAATAAATCATGTAGTGCTGAAGAAGTGACCTTTTCGCTTGTAGCGGATCATCGTTAATGTGTCCACATTCACTTACACGGCCATCCGCAGGGCAACAAAGTGCGGTTGGATTTTTGCTACTGGTCGTGCATTTTTCTAATGGACGGATAAAGAATCTATTAAAACAGGCGTAATCACTCGAATTTTTCTTTTTCAGCAATGCTCATATCAATGTTGTATTTTGCAAACGCTTTAATCACAAAATGTGTCACTGCGCCCCATTTTTGTTTAGCTAACCAACCCTGCTGCTTGTGTCATATAGATTTGATGACATCACATATTGAAATGCAACTTTTAGGCGCTGCCATAAGAAATTGGGTCTCATTGATTTCTCCGATAAGATTTGAGTCGGCGATTATAACAACTTATTTCACTTGCGCAATGTTAGTTGATGTTGCGTACAGATCAGCTAAAGCCGACATTTGTCGGCTTATTGCGTTATATAAAATCATTTTGACTAATTTATCTGCTTGAACTGAGCAATTTTTTCAACAGTTTTTGCACTGGATCAGATATTGCGCTCAATTCTTCTAATTCAGAATAATCTTGCAATACTTTGGTATGTTGGCGGATGTGCGACAATTCTTTGTTCCACTTGGCAGAAGTTCTTCTTTTCGGGTCGTGATTAATAATCCATTTTCCGCATCTAAACGCCAGTGCACGAGGATTCAGTTGTTCCCTCGTTAAAAAGAATATACTGATTGTCCACCCAAACCCCTTTGAGGTGAGTAAGTGTTATCACCATCTTTCCATAAACGCACCGTTAAATGGCCATTTTTTTAATGTAGCATCAAATTTCTCGCATGAAACGACAGAATTGCTTTTCATATAAATAAGGCAATGCACCTGCCATTTTAAATGGCTGCTCTGGTCGAATATAGAAAATCATTTGCGACTTTATCACCCACGATAATTTCGACACGTTTTCCTTTGCTCTAATAAGCGGGCAAAGTTTACTTTAGTGTGCGAGGAAGTTGAAATAAGGCGTACAAATCACTAATTTTTCCTGCGACTTGTAAGAATAAGTCTTCAATGACTTGGTTTAATTCATTGCCCGATGCACCCTAAACCAAAAAGTGGTGAAATGGTTAAAACATCTGAAAAACCAACCGCACTTTCTAGCTCGAGTATTCCGCATGGGCAGATAAGTTTTTACGATAAGCTTTATTGCACTACGAATTTCTTTTGGTGCGGGACGATTAGCCACATCTAATGGATGTACTGCGCTGAAATCACAACAATCTTGACGAAATTAACCATAGAGTCTCGCCAGTGCAGCATTATGGATTTTTGATAGCGGTCGTAACGGTATTTATCTTGTTGTTGTAAATACACGTATTGATGCTTGCGCTGCTAGTAAAGCACGGTATCGTCAAAGACAAAAGCCTTTAATATGCAACTACACCGAAGACTTCACGGGTATTATCAGGCACACCGAAAGAACATATCTGGTTCATCGGGAAGTTGATAGGTTTAGCGTTGGTCACAATCACCAATCAGCGTTAGTAGCAGATTTTTCTGCACCGAGTAAATTGCGTTGTCCGCGATGCCAATCCACTAAAATTTTCGCATCCAATTCAGGATGATTCTTGTTTTACGCGATAAATTTCATTGAGAATTTCTTGTCCCGCTTCATCTTTTCTGCCAATAAAGTGCAGTCACGTAAATGTGTTTTTAGCTGTAAGGAATTAATTCTATAATTTGTGCTTTGAATTCAAGCGGACTAAAACAGAAACTCAACCTGTTCAGCCAGTAAAGGAAAGAAAGCAAATTTTTAAATTTTACTGTTCTGCTCGTTTACTTTTTATTGATTAACATAATCGATCTCACACTAAAAATTAATGCTCTAGTTTACAATACTTTCCTTTGTGGATTGATAGAAAAGGTTTTCGTTATAATGCTCACAAATTTTCGCATTTTTGGCGAATTATTATCCAATTTTTCCTTCGAGAAGCAAATTGCGAGCAATTCACGCAAACCATCATTCCAAACACAAATTCCACCAAATCTTTTTCAAGAGCTGTAGCCCGAAAACGACGCATTTGAATGACAAAAGAACGTCGCTTTTGATGATCGTCGTAATAATGAAAAACGTGAGGGAAATCGACCGCACTTTGATAAAAACGGGATGATCGTAAACCTTCTCGTGGCTTTCCAACAGCAAGAGTGAGAGAGAACCCGAGAATAGCTGAACTTTCATTAAACAGCCAATGGTGAAAAGCTGGCCTAGCAAAAGCAACCGTGAAAAGCATGGCGTGGAGTTATAAAACCGAAAGAAAGAAAACAGGCGCATTATCACCACGAGCACCGGAGAAAATTAAAAAGAACCGCGCTGAAGAAATGAAAGTGTATGGTGAAAAATGCGTGCTTAGAATTGTTTGCTGAGCGTCCAGAGAGCATTGTTCGAGTATGGGCAACGGTGCAAATGGCGCATCGAATTGGCGAGATTTTCAGTTAGTTTGAGCCGCGAATAAAAAGTGTATCACGGTGGACAGCGATGAGCTAAAGCTTTAGTGAGTGGCACTGAGCATCATGGTGGCATTGTATGCTAGTGAAGAAACAACGTACTTTTCTTTACAAGGTTATTTAGATGTCCCGCGTCGAGAAGATTGTTTAGTGGTGCTTGATCAGGGTTAATAATGCGCAAAACCTAGGTGGTGTTGTGCGTACTTGCGCTTTCTATGGCATTAAAAATGTGGTAACAAATCAAGTTGAACAGCTTTATGCACCGGCTGCGATGCGTGTGGCTGAAGGCGGAATGGAGCATATTCGTATTTTTAGAAACAGAAAGTACTGGAAATTGCGTTAGAGGCTTTACGTAAGGCGGGTTATCAGATTATTCATGTATCAACCAATAAACAGGGTATTGCGTTGGAACAACTCAAATTTGCAGCCAAAGTTGCATTAGTATTGAGTGAAGGCAGCACAGATGATATTCGTGAGAAAGAAGAGTGAATGTGCGTCTTTCTTTAAGTAATCCATTAAAAACCGGATTAAATATTGTCGGTAAATACAGAATTTTATTATGTATTGGTATGTAAAACATAACCTCAGGCGAGTTATTTTTACACTTATTTTCAAGGCTGGCAGATGTCAGCCTTTTTCTTTTTAAAATGTGTGTCACTCAATTTTCATCTTTCTTTCATAAGAGTTTTTGGGGAAGTTAGAGCAAAGATCTCATACTATTCCGAGTAGTTATTTTAACAGGGAGTTTTTATGCCTGAACGTTCAGCCAATATTAGTACACATGATCCTTTCGGAAGTTTATTAGGTTAGGCACCAGGTGGGATTGCGATTTATTCATCAGATTACTCATACAGCCGATGAGAAAGAGTATCCGGATGATGCTGCCTTTCGCAGTTATTAGGAAGAGAGTGCATGGGCTACAAATGGCAGTGTGTAGAATTTGCGCGCCGTTATTTATATCTCAATCATGGCATGGTGTTTACTGATGTAGGAATGGCTTTACGAGATCTTTTCACGATTTTTACGTCGAAGTGGTGAAATGATGCCTTATACCTCAAGCCTTTGCAAATGGTTGCAAACGTAAAGCCTGAAGCGAGGTGCCTCTTAATTTAGCAAGAGGGGGAAGGATTTAAACATACGAGGGCATGTGGCGATTATTACCGAAGTCTTAGAGATAAAATCCGCATTGCTGAGCAAAACAGTGATTCACTCTCGCTTACCAAGCGGGCAGCAATGGACGCGTGAATTCACCGATGACGGTTTCTGAGAAAGTGGTATTTTCGCATGCATACCTTTGATGATACTGAAATTTTGAGGTTGGATGATCCGACGAGACACTGAATACAATCTGCACAGCCAACACCTGAAAAGAGAAACTTGAAATTCATGCAGAACATACTGAAAAGCAACGGTCAGTTTGAGCATAAATGCTGAATGAGGCAAAACGAATGAAGCGGCATATGTGAAAGCAATGGATTGGGCATAAAGTCAGCTATCTGGATCAATATCGCTATTTTACGATATCTGAAATAGCACAACTATGAGTTAATTCCAGTACACCAATGAGTGCATTTAATGGCTGCAGTATGCTATGATAAAAGAGTCTTAAAGACGATAAGTTATTGGCAATATTTTAATATCTCCTAAATCACTGTGACTGACTTTACGGCTATCTTGGTAAAATCCGCCGTTATCAAACTGTGCACGGGCGTTTAGATTTCTGCATGGAGAGTCGAGGAGTTGCGCGTGTATGAATACAACGCTGATTCAGCCTCTTGCCAGCGCGGAAGCCGTGAGTTTATGAATCGATGGGCAATCAAAGCCGCAGATTGAATATTGGTGAAAATCCTGCTGATGGTTTACGTAATGCGTGGCGGATTGTTGGAAACATAGGTGCAGCCCGCCGCTTTGTTCATATTATGCAAGATCACGATGATGAGGAAGATATCATCGCATTAGTTTATGCGCAACGCACTGGTTCAAGCAGGATTTGAAGCCACAGGTATTCATGCGCACCAGAGGTTGCATTAGGATGGCCGTGGTCGTTTTGACTGATGATGAAGATAACCGAGCACGCATGGAAAACGTGGGCTTTGCGAAAACCATGTCGAACGAGCAACTTCGTGAAGATGCAGCAGAGCATGGAAGTGGGCACCACCTGAATTCGATACAGGATATCCAGAAGATAAAGTGCGGTTGATTGATGTGTTACTTCGTCCAGAAGTTCTGAAGTTTATGGAACCACTTTGGACAGCGATTCCAAGTAATAAAGCGATTTTACCAGTGTTGTGGCTCATTTTCCAAATCATCGTTATCTACTGAGGCTGGATTTAGGAATTGACGCTGGAAGCTTGATTAAAATGGTTACGCACAAAACGCAATTACGCAGGTCGCCGTGGTGATAATGTGGAAATTGATTGGTGAGGTCTTAAATCAGAGCTTGATAGCAAAAGATGGTCGTTTTTGTGGTAAGCAGGGGAAGTATCTATCAACAACTTTGGTGTTTACCAAAAGTGGAAGACCAACATGTTCAGTAGGTCTGTACTTTTACTGTAGGTGCTGGGCATTATGGGAGGCAGCTGTTTACGCTCAGACCCGGAGTTTGGTTATTATGAATAGCGACGTGCAACCATCACTAAGGGTCACTATCTGATAAAAGATGTCCTTAAAAATAAAATACAAATCCGGCACTCAAAATAGAGCCGATTTATTATTTTGCTATGTGATTATTTTTGCATCTTTGTTATCTGCGCGTTTTTCATCGCTTTTAACATATCCGCTGGAATAAAAGCTTTTAGCGTACTTTTCCATGTGTGGAAGGATATGCGTGCACACCTTTGTGACAATCGATACAGGTTTTGTTTTGTTCCTGTGCAAGTGCGTGCATTTGTTGTGCCACAGTTTTTGTTGCAGTAAGTCCACTTATCGTGTTGAGGGATTCCCTGAGCAGTGCGACATTCTTTGTGAGTGCTCCGATTTCGCACGGGCATTCACGTTCAGCCACTCTAAACGGTGTTGTTCGAATTTTTCTTTGGTATCTGCTTTTACCTGTAAAGTGAGCATAAACTTCAGTCGATGCCTCAGCCCACAGCAACCATTTTTGGAATAAATTCGTGTGGAACGTGACGGTCTCGAACCATTGCTTTCACACCTCGAACGGTTACTACAGGAGTGGATTTGACGCTTGGTAATCTCAGGCCGCAACGTCATTAGTACAGACAGTCTCAACAGGAATTGCTCTGTACATAGCGTTGTCGCCATTCCAGCATTACAGGTTGGTTCCAACGATAGTACCAATGATAGTTACGGGTAACAACTCACCCCTGGTGCCATTTTGCTCGGAGAGCGTAACCAACGGCAGCAAACTTTCTGAATGCTTGATTTAATCATGGTTTAGCTCCTTACTAATGTGCATTTGACGAATAGTTTCCAAATTTATTTTGGATAGTGGGTTCACGTTAGTTTGAACATGTCGGCATTAGCAGACAGAAACTAACGACGTGTGCAGAGTGCCTTCTGTGTCCATCACGTGTGTTATGGCTTTCAGGCACGCGGAGGTGCACCCGTTGTTGGAGCAACATCCGGAGAGTGACAGCTCTAAACATTGCTTAGCATTCTTAGTCACCACAAACCACGAATGCTGTGTGGAACAAGTGGTGGTTGAGTGAGGGAAGGTCACGGAATAATACCAACATCTTTTATAAGGATTCGTAAATGCTGAGTGTCAATACTTTCTGCTGTTTTATCAATGCTGTTTTGCAACTCTGCAGGCGCATCGGCAAAACGCCAACCACTACATACATAAGCGACATGAAAAATAAATGATTTTTCATGAACACTCCATTAAATAATTAAATATTTTAATTCTTATTTGTTTCTCTCAAAGCGAGAGCAAATGTAAATACATTTTCTGCGCAAAACGTCAATACAGCGTCCACAAAGTATGCAATCTTTTGCCAATATAATTATGGCTATCTCTCAGGTCCCACTGCGTGTAAAGGAAGTCTTAATACTTGCGGTTTTCTGGGCAAACATGAGACAAGTCCATACAACGGTCACAGCGATCGCGATCGACTACATTGATTTACCAGGCTTTTAGCGCAATGACACACATATCGCGCAATTGGACAAAAAGGTCACCGCACCAGCCGTAGCTCGGCCAACAAGTAAGTCAAATAAAAAGATGACCAGTGACCAGCAAAGGGTTGCGCCTGTTCCCAAAAGACAAAGATGCGCCCGCGAGCTGCGACTGGGCTTATCCACTCCATAAGAGTGTCCCTCGTTAGTGCACTACCAGCTAAAATCACGGCTAAAATCACGCCAGCGAAAGTTGGCGGAAATGCAATGATTGTCGAATGACCTAATTTTCTGCGTAACCAGGCCGCAGCATCTGTTACCACCGGTATTCCATTGGGCAAACCCAGCACAAGAGGCTTTAGCACGCAGCGATAGCGTGGTGAATATGACAATCACTCGAGGCACCAATAATCGTTTGTGATTTCTGGTAGGTAACCTGTCACACTAAACTTTCAGCGGTAATCACGGATCTGTCAATGCGCGCAGTATTCAAAAAGCAATAGCTGAGCTGTAATTGCCTTTTAGAATCCAAACATGCAACTGACCGCTTAAGAACAGTACAAATAATACGTAATTGACTGATTCGACGTAGAATTAAAAGGCAAGCGATAAGCACGTACCAACCGAGAGTTTTGGCGAAAACTTCAGCCTGCATCTTTAAGGCTTATTCAGTATATTTTCAGCCATTATTTGACCCTCTATAATGTTTAGTCCAGATTTGGGAATTGCTCTGCTTCCGAAACTGTTGTTGGATTTGGTACATAATCCATTGTTGCATCGGGTTTGCAGTTTGCCATCACTTTTGGTCTCGTTGAATCCTTGCATTGGCTGATAAACCGGCTCATGTAGACCTTCCGCACCACGAGGCATCCATTTGACTGGACGAGCCATCCGGATGTTGCTCCTCAATTAAGGATTTTCGCGTTTTGTCCAGCCTAAGCGATAGTGGCGACCAGAGTGAGTCGCTTGGCGATATCCATCGGTAAGACTTTACAATTGCCGCTATCTTCTAATACACAAGCTGTCTTCGCATTTACCGCATCCAGTTACAAGCATCAGAGTGAACAGTTGGAATAAGCTTTTGCATGAATCCTTGCACCCGATCATTGTGGATACGTTCAAAAGTGTAATTGCTTTATCCACTAATCGGACAAACGCTGATAACACGCATCACAACGCAACCCTTGCCAGTTGAACCATACGTTTCATGGTCTCAGCAATACGGCTAAACTCCCATTCTCGCAGCGTGCATTGATGTCTTTAAGTTCCTCGCTCAATGCGCCACTTGGGCAAAAGCATTCATACAAGAACATCGGACATTTCCGCAAGGTTTGTCGAGCGATAAAAATAAGGTGTGCCAGCTTCCATTGGTGAAATCAGCGAAGCTAAATGCAACATATCATATGGACACGGCTAGGCGCGCATTGTCCGCAACGTGAGTACCAAGCTGCCAAGAAATCGCTTTCCGTAGCCACCAGGTGGACGTGAGTATGACGATTCCTTCTTTTAGCTTTTAGCTTTGTTGTTTGCTGTAAGCCAAAGAATAATACCAACCCGCACACACATCCGCATGCCGTTCTTGTCACATTTTTACGCTGACGACGGTTAGATCAAAGTCTCATCTGCGTTTCCTTTTATAAGCGGGCCTGATTTTGTAAAAATGTTGGCAAAATTCTGACCGCTCTTATTTCTGGAGTCTCTCTTGAAAGAGCGAGCGATTAGAAACGAAAAGGAAAATCCTACGCTTTTTCCACTTTAACCGCACATGGAAGTCGGTTTCGCTGAGGTCGGATCAGCTGCATCCAATGTTAATTTGTTCCGCAAGCTGACCCGCATCAAAGAAGGTCGTATAAATTAAGCTCCTGACGTGCGTGTGCGACGACACGGGTATCGTCGCGATCATTTCACCACGACGAGTGATTTCACTCTCTACTTTATCCCATGACGTAAGCCATATCTTTCACATGCGCGAAAATGCACCAAACTAAGTTGTTTGGGAATGCACGGTGTAATTCAGGTAATGTCGACGAGGTCATGGTGCCGCATATGCCAGTGTTCAAGCACACGACCAGTACATAACCATAGTGAGATATTCTTCATCTGGTGATTCGGTACAGTGGTGCTTCATAAGGCACTACACTTTGGGAATAATCGCTATCTGGATATGCCATAGAGATAGCGATATCTTCACTGGTTTGACGGCACACGGGTCAAAGCCTTCACGGTAACGCCATAAGGTTTCTTTACCGTCAACAACCGCCAACGTAAAACCACGTGCCCGGTGATAAGTATCAAATGGTGCTAGCAGTCATGACCACTATGTCCACGACCGAGGTCGCGTATTTCTTCGAGATAAACCTTTTTGCAGGTAGCAGTAACCAAGCGATCACCAGCTGCATCATTGATGTATCCCAGCGGAACATCGGTTGGTACTTTAAATTTGTTTACTTTCACCATTTTCGAAAAGTACTTGGTATAAGGTTTTACCACGGTATTCTGGCATTTGGGCTAGTCAATTCTTCCACCCCATACTTCATCCGTTTTAGCATGTAGCAAATTCAACAATGCCATAAGTCGAGACAAGCGACTCACCTGGGCTTCCCTTTCACCTGTTGACGCTATAATTGGAGTGCGACGTTCAGCGTTACTGTAGCCCCTCTTTTTCTACCCACATACAAGTTGGAAGAATTCAGTCTGCTGCAACCGCAGAAACGGATCGAGTAGAGGTCTGTCTGGAAAACAACGAGTTCTCTAGGGTTACGCCAACCAGGGAAAATTTCGTCATTGATATCGGACCACCATCTCTGCATGATGCGGACATTTGGCCATAAGAAATTTAGGCTTCACCGAATCTTTTAAGGCATCGGCTTTGGTAGCCATCGCTGGATAGCCAGGTACAGTTGATGGTGCCTTTGGTAATTTCCATCTCTGTAATTTCAACGTGTTTTGGATTGGTTACTACGTGTCCGCTGGTAAACGGTGAACGAAAGTACCGCTTTCACGTGCTGTACCACAAGCCGAAGGTTGACCAGTTAATGAGAACGGACCACAACCTGGTTTAGAAATTTTTACCGGTTAATAAGTGTACGTTGTGAGATCGCGTGGTTAACCCCATACACCACGAGTGTGTTGGATTTAGCCCATTGTCCAGTAAGTAAGATACTCAGCCAAGTTCCTGGATCTGCGTGCACATCTTCGCAAAGAGTCAAGCTGATCTTTGGTACACCAGAAATACGAAATGTGTCGCTTCATCTAGTCGTAGCAGTGCAACGATCTTGAATTCTTCAAAGTCAGAGTCATAAGCATTTTACCCGCAGTTTTACGGTTTTCGCTGCAACTTCAAGTGAGTGATACGGACGTAGACCACAACCGATATCAGTTTCACCACGTTTGAATTTAGTATGTTTGATTAACGAAATCCCAGTTTACTTTTATCGTTTTGGATAATGTAGTTTTGCGATGATGTAGTTAAGGATTGCAAAGAATCTGAATGTGATTAAACACGAGGCAGCATCAGCTAATTCAAACGAACGGTGTTCGAGAATGTTGACAACGCATAACCACCCACTTTCACACATTATCAGAAGAAAGACGACGGTCAGAAATACGAGACCACAGTAAATTGCGCCCATGTTTCATAGAACGAACTGGCACCAAATGCATCAGTCTTTTGATATCGTTATAGCAACTCCATTGGAGTCCATCCATACCGAGCCTATGCGATCAACGCAACTGCTGCAGACGCCGCGCCTGATGACGAGCATTCTGGGTCGATAGTATTGAACGTGAAACCAGCTTTCGAAAAGTTTTACTTTTGCGTAACGCTCTCGTAGATGGTTGTTTGACCGAAGAGAACATTCAACAGCATTTGGTTCTTTTTCTTCAAGATGTCTTTGATTTTTCTTTCCGCGTGGTTGAGAGCTTGATCCCAGGCGGTGTAGATTACCTTCTTGTGATTTGCCATCTTTCATTGCATAATATGGGGTTTGTACACGTCTGCGATTGCAACATGTTTTGAAAGTAGCTTGATGCAGTTTAAACCATGTTTTACTTCTGTTCTGGTCACTGAGTTGCGACAACTGACCATCTTTGGTTCTATTGATTCGCATCTTGTACCACAGAAACGACTGGAGCTATACATTTGATGCCCATATCTTTGCCGCATCAACCTGTCGGGATGGTTACACCGCAGCTGCCGCGTTGAGTGCGGCATCATTTTCATAAAATCTCTGCGGTTAAGTTCCATAGTTTTGCTCGTTGTTGGATTTTTAGAATATCAAAATGGCATGTATGCCTAAATTATTTTTATTTTCATCTGAAAATTAGAGGAAACTTCAATTATGCTGGATGTCTTTTGATTTCATCATGAGATCAGTAGTGGTAATTGCGGTTACTTCAAGGTGGCATAGTTTGCCTTCTTCAGATTTTTCGCCGTGTTCAGCGGCTGGAATTGCTAAAATGGCTTCTTTGACTTTGGTTAGTTAAGTTTTTTCTGGTCTGGCTTGTATAACAATGCTGTACATACAGTTTTCATTTTCGCTTAATTGGTTTATCTGTATTTGTTTCAATGTTGGTTTTGTTTGCTTTGTCGGCAAACATGGCGGCTACAACTTACGGCTTTGTCTAATATGGGTTTTGCCGCAAGCGTTGTAATCGAAAACGGATGGCTTCGTCGGACAGTCATCTTGGCAGCTTCGACTTTCACTCGATTTTCTGTTGGCACTGCGTTGTAATCTCAACTTTTGTGTGGCTTTTTCTCTTTCTAATGAGTGAAAATCGGTTGTTCACGGGCTAAAACATTTTGCGGGTATTCGTCCTTGTCAAATTGTTTTCAGAAAACCGTCATGGCCTTTTGATAATTTGTCGTATGCCAGTATGCAATCACCACGCGCGTACTTTATCGTGTTGTTCTCGTTTTTTGACTGATGTGACGGATGCATTAATACTTTAATTTTCGCGTTTTCAGAATGTACGATTGTATTGCCACGTAATAATTGTCTTTTGCGAGAAGGATTTTAATCGTAATTTTTCTTTAAAGTTCGGTATTTTGGGATGCATTATCTAGTGCTATTGAAATAGTAACTACCTAAAGGAGTAGTTTTTAAGAAATATTAATTTTTGTTTAGATGGATCATTGGTATTTTGTAAGTTATTATTGTAAATAATTTTTTAAAATATAAGTGAGAAATGGTTATTAAATGGGGAAGAATCGCCCTGAGGTGAGTTTAAAATATGTTTTGGTTTAATTAGTTCAAATATAGAATAATTCCTGGTTGAATTGTTGTAATTTATTTTCTAACCATTTTTTTAATTACTGGACGATGGCTTTATCATATTTAATCGATTTTCTAAGCAATAAGCCTTCCCAATGTAAAAGCCGCTACTTTATAAGCTAAGTGTTTGGTTGGATCATTCGCTATTAAACGATCAGTTTCATCGATAGTTTTGTGTTGGTTCCTTCTAGCAGATCGCAATTCACTAAAGCTGAATTCTTTGAATTCAGCTAAGTGGTGGTTTTTACGTTGACGTTGATTTGAGTTTTCATTTTCAATGTCTCTGTGTTGAGTTATGGTATAGTCATCATCCGATGATTGTTTTTTTGGTATAGATCTCACCGTGACCCAAGCGATGACCGCGCGACCTAAGTTTTGTAAGAGGTTTGAAATCAGACGTGGAATGTAATCTTGTTCGGCAGTATTGACTAAATTTTCATTGGTTGAAAGGACTTTGAGCATTTGTTCCGCAGTTTCTACAGTCGTTGCCATATGAATAAAGCCATTTGGGTTGTTTTTAATGACTGCTCTACAAAGTGTGTGGTTGAACAATACGGTGTTTATGATGTTTTGCTTTATGCCATGTTCGAAGAAAAGCTAAACTGCCCAATTCACCGTCTTTCACACAATCATCAATGTAAAATTTCAGTGGCATCAAGCGACAAATCACGCCAAGGTTTCACGCCACCGCATAAGTAATACAGGCTCTACACCCGTGCGTGTGCACTTCACCAAGATAATTTATCAGATTTTCGCCATATCCACCAAAGATTTCCCCATTCGAAGCTTCACTCTAATATAACGATTCGCATTGCTACAAATCGCAGCAAAATCAAAAAGGGGTACTTTGATAATCCAAGATCAGCCCAGTGATCGTTCATCATATTTTTTTGAAAATCACTTAAACGACCTGTCCGCAACACAAAGCTACGAACTTTACGTTTATAACGACCATCTTCTGTAAATTCAGCTGCTCAACGGTGGTTTTGCTTTTTGATCAGCAAAGGTTTTTGCCTTCTGTCATGGTTTTCTTTTATTCGCCCAATTAAAATCAAGGCGACGAGCCACCTGTGTGCCGCGGGGCATAGGATTCTTTCCACCTAATTCCTCGGTGGATACTAAAGGAAAATTTTAATTATTTTTTGCTGGCGAATATTGTCTGAGTTGCATTAGCTGCACCGCTTCCCCTGATTTTTGATCTCTCTATTCGCCAGACCGAGCCAATCGTTGGTATCGAGCATTGGTGCCTTTTGTCTGCAAAACGAGTCGGGATCGTGGTGGATTTGCCCGCTCTTCAGATGTTCAAAGAGAAGTAAACCGATTATTGATGCAATTTGATGCTGAATCACTTTAATTCCACAACCTGGGATCATTAGCTTGGTCGGCTAATTATTACTCCCGCGCAGCCTTAGCGATGTGTTGTTTCAAGCGTTGCCAGTAAAACTTCGTAATGGAGAAAGTGGTTAAAATGACTCACCCTATGTATTACGACCTTGGAAACAAGCATTAGAATCAGAATTAAAACGCTAAAACAAATTGAAGTTTAAATTTATTGAAGTTAACGCAAGATTCAGAAAAGGTAACAATGAGACGGTTCCGCAATTTGGTCCGCTCTAAAGGCAAAGATTGGTGTGAAAGAGATTACGTGCCTACCAACAAAAAAGCCAAGGCAAACTCTAGGGGATAAACCTTTATTAATCTTTGATAACTGATTGACCTTAAACAAGCAAAACAAGTCTTTGCATTTAGCCACAGTTGCTTTTCCGTTGCTTTTAATGTGTATAGCAGGGCGTGACTGCCTGTGTAAAACTGGAAATTTATCTGCAACACGAAGAAGTTCAAAGAAAGGCAAACAGGTTTATGCTTGTTCCTGAAATTGACTACCCCTCAGACCGTGAGATTTGGGTCTGCAAGCTTTCTCGCTTTTAATGTAGAAATTGATGTCTTTGCATCTCCAACTTGAATGACACACAGCGCTTAAATGTTTGGGGAGCGAGCAAGAACAGGACAGAGTGCAATCGTAATTGGCACGAGATTTCGCTTTTCACCCAGTTTTCAGATCTTGGCTTAATCATTTTAGATGAGGAACATGACGGCTCGTTTAAACAGCAAGATGGTTGGCGTTATCGCGTGAGAGATTTTAGGTATTGTTTTAGCGCAAAAACCGCTATCCTATTTTGGTTAGTTCTGCGATCTCAAGTTTGGAAAGGAATAACGCAAATGGCAAATACCATCATTTGGTGCTATCAGCACAGCAATGCGACCGCACCGCCAGTTTGTGATTGATTTAAAATATCAATAATTCCAAACGGCCATCTGGAGCTGCTATTGAAACGTGGCGTGAACACTTAGAAAGCAAAACGGCATGCTATTCCTTAATCGACGTGGATTTGCGCCCGTTGTTAAGCAAGGTCATGAATGTGGCTGGGATTGATGAATGTCAATGCGAAAACTTAGATTTATCACCAACATCAGCGTGTTTTATTGCCATCATTGTGGTGCGCAAAAACAGTGCTGATGCACAGCTTACCAGTTCGTCACATTTAGTGACAACGGCTTAGGCATTGAACAACTGGAGGAAACTCTAAAAGCACGTTTCCTCAATATAATATTGCACGTATCGACGATAGCATACCTGAAAAAGGCAAGCTTGAAGGTTATTTAGAGGATATTCAGCAAGGTAAAAAGCTGATTTACTGGTACCTAAAATGTTAGTTGTAAGGACATCATTTTGAATGCCACTTTGGTTGTTTAGTGACGTAGATACGTTTATTTTCCTTGATTGTGAGCTGAAGAACGCTTAGCGCAGCTTTATGTGGGCAAGTTGCAGGGCGCTCAGGCAGAGCTGAAAAAACAGGCGGCGGCTTTGCAGACACATTATCTATTCCGTTATTAACCACCTTGTTGTTGAAAAAGGTTACCAAGCTTTTTGCAGAAGAAACCTTGAAGTTGGTGGTACAATATGGCTTGCCTCCACGTAGTTTCCAAGTCAACAAAGCTCCAATGTCGCCATTCTGAAGAGGCGGAAATGCATTGTCGCAATTGGCGTCTTTCTATGAACAAAAATTGAAGGTTTGCAAGGTTAGCCAATTTCACCGTTCAGCAAAAGGGACAGTATCGCTGGCAGTTACTATTACAACACGCCTCTCGAAAACAATTACAGGCTGCATTGAGTCGATATCACCAGAGTTG